>Ga0180298_1000243_pt1 | contig 12734 bp, 7 predicted proteins | sample GuaBasSediGuay13_FD_121800 | JGI IMG/M metagenome (GOLD analysis project Ga0180298, IMG submission 121800) | Subseafloor sediment microbial communities from Guaymas Basin, Gulf of California, Mexico - Guay13, Core 4488-10 , 4-6 cm | ecosystem: Environmental > Aquatic > Marine > Hydrothermal vents...
AAAAGCTAAAGCAAAATCAATTTGGAACGAAAAGCTAAAGCAAAATCAATTTGGAACGAAAAGCTAAAGCAAAATCAATTTGGAACGAAAAGCTAAAGCAAAATCAATTTGGAACGAAAAGCTTCACATAAATAATATTTTTAAAATCGGGCTCAAAAAATTTTTCTGATTGTAAAGGATGAAATGGGACATAAATAATGAGGTTTTTCCCGTATTTGAAACTCCCTTTCATTTAAGCAGAAACGATAAAACAATAACTTTTCAGGCCTGATAACGAGAAGTTGATACGCATTTCAGTCGTTGATTTGTGGGGGCACCTCGACGTTTTGCAAGTTCCTCTTATTACAATTCGTTTATTTCATAATTCGTTGTACTGATTGTGTTTCTATTTATATAATCATTTTTTGGCTCATCTTTTGAAAACTGACCATTTTTACAACAATTGTCGTTTTTTTACAACTTTATCTCAAGAAAATGAGGTACGCTTAAAACATCTTCTTTCGTGAGTAAACTGACATAATAATGAGTCTCAATCAGTGAGTAAAACGCTATTGATAATAACTAACTCGCTCATCATCATAAAAAAACACTAACTCATTGAATTAAATGTATTTTATTTTTTAGAGATTGCTTATATTCTAAGAGGCTCTTGCAAAACTCCAAAGCCTAACGATAAATCAATAACTTACGAGTACCTAATGATATGTAAGTCATTGATATTTTCGTTTATGCCCAGAGTTTTGCAAGAGGCTCCTAAGTAAAATTAATAAGTTAAAAGAAATTAGACTCTAAATCTTCTAAAGCATAAATAATTATTTATATCTTGCCTTTGCTTAAAAACGTTGATAACATCGCGTCTGCTTTGCATGATATCCTTTGCTGATAGCTCAATAACCTATATATTAATTATTATCAATGATTGACAGGCTTGATTAATCATTAATAATCTGATGTTTTTTAGAGCATGAGTTTGACAAAGATTTGTTATGTGTGTTTTGAGAAGTTGAGCCGTGAAAAAAATTTTTCAATCATCTCAAGTGAGTCTATTCAGTAGTACAAACAACATAGAAGGGGAACAAACGGCGTTTTTAATTAATATATAATTGAGTAGTACAACGGATTTGGTTCATCTCCAGATTTTGTTAAGATTTAATATTTCATATAAAAGTTTTTGCGCGCAAAAACTTTTATATGAAATTGAGTTATTAAATCAATACTCAAATTCATTCAACCCCTTAAATTTAAGTACGCTTTGTATAGTAATCTATTGGAAAAGCCATACCCTTTCATTTGTCATGAGTATTGCTGGCTGCATGATGGCAAGTTTCTGATTAAGCCATAGATTTATGTTAAAATTTATCTTAGTAGATATTTAATCTCACCATTGGTGAATGGCAAATAAACTGAAGCTTAGCGAAACTTCGTTATATGCGAATGAAGGCGAATAAATGAAAACCATTATAAAAACAATCATTTATGTTTCATCTCTTTGGTTTAAAATGATTTCCAAAAAACACTGTTTTTCATAAGCCGTTTAAAATATAACAGCAATTAATAAGCGAATTAAGGATTGAATATCGTTTGATTAAATCAGTGATTTATCTAAAATAACTGGGAGCCAAACGTTTGTTAATTTGTTCATTTTTCATTCTTTGCTGTTGTTTTATTGATTAAACCAGAGCGATTCGCTTAGGTTTGCTATTAGCGAAGTTTCTCTTGAGTTCGCCCCCCGCCAGTGGTGGGTTTGATATACCGGGAGTTCCTCGGAAATTAACGCCTGTGAACAAGACGCTTGTGTGACAGTTTACTGCCCCCTTGGTTGAAGCAGGAACCGATTCGTGGAACATCCACTCATCGGAGAACTGAGATAGTCGGGTTCTTATATTTCTTGCAATTTGCATGATGTGATAAAGAACCTTTTTAATTCAACTTGTTGAGGATTTGTTAATGGCCGAAAGCATTAATTTATTTAATTTGAAATCGGAGAGAATCCGCACACTCCACTTTACGTGGTTTGCCTTTTTTATCAGTTTTTATATCTGGTTTAACATGGCACCCTTAATGGGTTCCATTCGCGATTTGCTGATGGAACTCTTACCGCCAGAGATAAGAGCTTTACCACTGGAAGAACAGAAAGAGTATGTGAGTCAACAGATCAAGGTGTTGATGATCCTCAACGTCTCACTCACTATTCCGTCGCGAATTGCCGTCGGGATGCTGGTCGATAAATTCGGGCCACGCATCATGTACGGGATACTCCTGTCGATTTCTGGTGTTTTGTGTATTATTTTCTCCATGACGCAAGATTTTCAACAATTGGCGATTATGCGCTTCCTGTTGGCTTTCGTCGGTGCCGGTTTTGTGATCGGTATTCGCATGATTGGAGAATGGTTCCCTGCTAAACAAGTGGGATTGGCAGAAGGTATGTATGGCGGTTGGGGTAACTTTGGTTCGGCAGGTGCCGCGCTAACCTTACCGACTGTCGCACTCATATTGGGTAATCTGATTGATCCTGAGAATGGCTGGCGTTATGCTTTGGCCCTCAGTGGTATGGTGGCTATGGTTTACTCCGTGATTTACTATCTCTCCGTCAGAGATACCCCTCAAGGTTCGACTTATTTCAAGCCTAACAAGACGGGCGCGATGGAAGTCACCAGTCGGTTTGACTTCTTTCTGTATCTGGTCATGAATATTCCTCTGTACTTGGCCCTCGCACTTTTGACTTGGAAACTCTCACCTGCTAATTTGAGTCTGCTGTCGAGTCTTGAGAGTAATAGCGTTTATGGGTTTTTGGTAGCTGTTTATTTCTTCCAAACCTATCATGTCTACCGGATCAACAAAAATGTTTTTACAGAACCTGTACCGGAAATCCATCGCTATAAGTTCAAACAAGTCGCCCTTTTGAATATATCCTACTTCTGTACTTTCGGTTCCGAACTGGCCGTGGTGTCCATGTTACCCTTGTTTTATCTCGATACTTTCTCAATGTCTCAAGTCATGGCCGGCGTAATAGCTGCGAGTTTTGCCTTTGTGAATTTGATCGCTCGTCCTGGTGGTGGCTATATCAGTGACAAATTTGGACGCAAAAAAGCGTTGCTCATTTTATTGACTGGTTTATCAGTAGGCTATTTCTTGATGAATCTCATCGATTCAACCTGGTGGATACCGGCTGCTGTGGCAGTGACGATGTTTTGTTCATTCTTCGTCATGGCCGGTGAAGGGGCAGTTTTTGCCGTGGTACCGATTATTAAACGGCGTATGACGGGTCAAATTGCCGGTATGACTGGTGCTTACGGCAATGTCGGCGCGGTTGTCTATTTAACCGTTCTCTCCTTTGTGCCAGCGAATCAGTTTTTCTTAGTGATTGGCGGTTCAGCCCTCATTGTGATGGTCTTGGTTGCCCTCTTCTTGGATGAACCCAAGGGACAAATGGCTGAAGTCTTGCCAGATGGTACAGTACAAATGATTGACGTTCACTAATTTTATCAAGTGGGTAGGGGTGGGCAACAGCCCACCCTTTGAGAAAGGATAAGGGGTTAGAAATGGGATAGAATGTGTGGAACCGTGTCAAGCTTGCCCTGTACCTTGCCCCTTACACCATTGCCCCTTTTCCCTTGGCCCCTTTTCCCTTGCCCCTTTCCCCTTGTACCTTTCCCACCTTTTCCCTTTTGATTATGTCAAACCAACTTTCAATCACAGTCGGGCAGTACTCAGAAGCCGGTCGCAAAGCTAAAAATCAAGATGCTTATGGCGTATTAGCGCCACCAGAACCGCTGTTGACGACTAAGGGAATCGCCGCTGTGATCGCAGATGGCGTGAGTAGCAGTGAAGCGGGTGATAAAGCCAGCGATTACAGCGTTAAAGGTTTTCTCAACGACTATTTTAGTACCCCTGAATCTTGGATGGTTAAAACAGCGGCGCAAAAAATATTGACCGCACTGAATCGCTGGTTATACGGTCAAGGATACCATCTTTATGGCACGAATAAAGGGCTGGTAACGACATTAAGTGTTTTAGTCATTAAATCCACAACCGCCCATTTGTTCCATGTTGGGGATACGCGCATTTACCGTTTGCGTCAAAATAATCTAGTTTGCCTCACTCAAGATCATCATGTCAGAACTTCTAAGGATCAAGAATATCTGTCGAGGGCGATGGGTATTGAGCTTCATATTGAAATAGATTACAGTAAATCGGCTGTGGAAGCAGGTGATCTATTTATCTTCACGACGGATGGTATACATGGCTACATTACTGATGATGATATCCACCAGCTAATCGTTGACAATGCAGAAGATTTAAATCAGGCTTGTCAAAAAATCGTTTCTTTAGCCTTTGAGAAAGAAAGTCCCGATAATTTAACCTGCCAGATTGTGCAGGTTGATAGTTTGCCAACACAAGATGCCAATGCCTTCTTTAAAAAGTTAACGGAATTACCCTTTCCACCGCCTTTATCTCCAGGTATGCATTTGGACGGCTACCATATTTTACGGGAATTATATGCCAGTAATCGCACTCAAGTTTACTTGGTAATGGATGACGATACCCAGAAAAAAATGGTATTGAAAACGCCTTCGGTCAACTTTGAAGATGATCCTGGTTATATTGATCGATTTCTGCACGAAGAATGGATAGGTAAACGTTTGACACACCCGCATGTCATGAAAGTCTATGAGCATACGCGGCATCGTCAATGTTTATATTATGTTGCTGAATATGTTGAAGGTCAAACTTTGCGCCAATGGATACATGATAATCCCCAGCCACCTTTAAGTGAAGCGCGATCGATGGTTGAGCAAATTGCATCAGGATTACGGGCATTTCATCGTATGGAAATGCTTCATCAAGATTTAAAACCAGAAAATATTATGGTGGATAAACATGGTATTATCAAACTGATTGACTTTGGTTCCACCAAAATTGCAGGGCTTGAAGAAATCACTACCCCCATTGAGCGGATCAACCTATTAGGTACCCGAAACTATACCGCCCCTGAATACTTACGTGGTTTCACGGGCAGCACACGTTCCGATCTGTTTTCGCTAGGTGTGATTACCTACGAATTACTGACTGGGCACCTGCCCTACAGCGAAGCCAATATGGAAAAGGCGAACAATCGGTTGAATTATATTTCAGCTTGTCATTACAACCCCGCCTTACCTGTGTGGGTAGATTGTGCCCTTAAAAAAGCGGTTCATCCGAGTCAGAACAGACGCTATGAATCGCTCTCTGAATTTTTATATGATCTGTCTCATCCGAATCCCTTTCCATTACGGGAAAGAAATCCAGTAGCGTTTTGGCGCAGAACCACCATCGCACTTTTTATTTCCAACATCGTGCTATTATCTCTTTATTTGCTCAAATAAACTGATCTCTCTTATCCTACCCTAAAAACAGTTATCAGTTATCATTAGTCGGGTGGGTATTGCCCACCTGCGAATCTTGCAACAAATCAAAGCACAAGGATTGTTTATAAATAGGTACACATAAGTCTTTTAACATTTTTGGTATTAATACAGAAATATTATTAAAATGAGTAGATTAGATAGAACGCTGATTCTCATGATTCTCATGATTAACACTGATTAACATAAGGACTCATTTAAAAAAATCAGCGTTTAGCGTAGCCTCTCTTCGCGTGAATCGAAGATCAGCGAAGCTAAATAAAGTTTTTGCGCGCAAAAACTTCTTAAGTGGTGTCATGATAATCAGTCAAATCTGCGTTCTATTCGATATTTATAGCCTACTTAAGTGTAAATCAGGCCATTATCAGTTTAATCAACGTTCTATCTAATCTATAACCACATCACCTTTATGCAGCACTACCATTATAAGTAATCCCTGTAGTGACTAAATCAACATGACAACACCCTATCCTGACAGTACTGAGTTAAAAGACAATTTCTCAATTTTCCATTTAGCACTGCGCCATCAAGTCACCTACCAGACATTTAAGGCCTGTTACCCCCGTCTTGAAGAACATAATTGGCAATTGCATGAATATTTGGAAACTGATCCTTATCCTAAACGGCAGTTACAACGCACTTTTTTGCCTAAAGCGATTTTGACACCTTATGCCCACGAATCCTTGTTTGGTCAAACTTGGTTGGATTGTGTCCCTGGCAAGTCGTTTGCTCAGCAACATAAAGCCGTCTTGAAAGAACGACTTAATCCTAATGGCAAAATTTGTCCCTATCCAGAGAATTTATTACTGACTCAACAACAAGACTCAGAAACTTGGTGGCGTTGTCCCTTGCAACTCAATTTTAGAGACAAAATCTTAGTCTTCACCATTGAATGGGTTGATTTGTGGTTATTCGCTGACAACACGGGAATATTGGCTTTTAAAACAAAATTGAAACATGTTAAAAAAGCTGATCAAGTGAGTACGCCGCGCCTTGATGATCTCAATATCTTCAATCGGAGATTACGTTATACTGGCGGGCCATTAGGGGCAAGTCAAGTCATGGTACGCAATACCAATAATCCCACGCAAACCATACGCTTCTGGGAGGAATTAGCTTATAACCAATGGCTAGGATTGAATAATCAGGATAATCAGAATGTCTTGATGTTGGGGCAAAATAAGGAAAATATTCTGGATCGGTATACTCGTTACAGCAAACTGTTCACGGTTGCCCAAATTGCGAATATCCGATCAGGTGAAAGTGAATTTATTTGGAATCGCCCCGTAACGGATCCCGATTTTACGGCTCAAGCAGATTATAGCCAATTCACTAATGGACAAGGCTCACCGCAGCTTCATGCTTACCAACATTTGATGTTAAACGGTTATCCCAATATGCGTGATATGTTGCTATTGGAACTGGCCACGACTTCGGGTGAAGGGCAGAGTTGGCAGGGTGAACGTAAGTGGCAATATGATATCCATTACGTGAAACGGTTATTGACGAATAACAGCATTAAAATTTGGTCTTACTGGAATGCTTTGGCTTTACGGGATATTTGCGCCTTCATCAGTTATGATGACAATATGCCGCTGTTGCGTAAAAAACAAGTTGAAAGTCTGTATTATCCCCTTTATATCTTTGTTTACCATCAGCGTTTCCGTTTAGACTGTTTTTCTCAAGAAGTGATCGATTTAGGTGATTGCGTGAAAGCCCGCAACCTGCTGGAAAACTTCCACGCTTTTCATAATCAATACTGTTTGAATGAAGTCACTGTGGATTTTCAAGGCATTGAAATCACAAAGAAAATGAGGCAAGGTTTAGAGGTTGACAGCAAATATCAAGTGCTTGATCAAGAGATTAAGGCCATCAGCGGCTTTATAGATCGTAAAATGCAAGCTGGTAGACAAGTCCTGATCGCCTTTTTGATTTTAGCCTTTTATCCGTTCCAGTATTTTGGGCTAGGCAAAGTGTTTCACAGTCTTGTCGAAAATGGTCAAATTTGGCAAATTGTTGGATTGAACGTCGCCTTTTTCTTATTGATTATTTGGCTATTTTGGTGGGTTGTCCCACGAAGACTCGGTTTTTTGTGCCGCTTATTTGCCCGTGTCTATCATAGACATCAGGATAATTCGCCCTGAAAATGACTTATGACTTTATACATAAGGGTAGCGTGACAAGCGCCGAAGTGGGCAAAATCTACATTGATGTAGGTAACCATTTTGGGCCAGGACAGCTCGATCATCATCATGCCACAGCACCTCATACGTGTACGGCAAGACTGGCACTCGATCATCCCGATTATATGCACAGCCAAATTAGGCCCGCATTACCCGAAATACAACTCATCACGCATTGGTATCCCGATTTAGATGCCATTTCCGGTGTTTATTTTGCGCGTCTCCATTTGCAAGGCTTCTCCCCCTCACCTGCCCATAGCTTATGGGCCGATTATGTTTGTCAAGTCGATAGAGGCGAAACGGTACTTGATCCCGCGCAACCCATAACGCCCTATTTATTGTTTATCTTAAGCTTGCAACGCGCCAGTGAGTCTGACACTGATCCTAAAACCATCAGTACTGCCATGTTAGCAGAGGGATTAGATTTCATTGACACCGTCATCGCTCAATTGGAAGCGGGTAACGATCTCAAATCACCTGATTTCTTTAAAGAGTGCAATCACTTACAGGCAGATATAGACGCAGTCAGGGCCGATTGGCAACACTACCTTAATGATCTGAAACGGGCCGAACAATTTGAATGTCGTTTACCCGAAGGGCAAGGCTTCAAAACGGTTCCTGCCTTATGGATTGAAGGGCCCACATCAAGCTTATTCAAAGCGTGGGCACGCGGTGACGCGAAACGCGCCGGCCAAGCACCAGGGTTTGTATTTCTGGGTATACAAGTTAATCCGCAACGCGCCATATTAAGCGTCATGCCCGATAGTGGTGTCACACTAAAAGGATTAGGTGAAGCGTTAGAACAAGCAGAAACCACTAAACGGCAACAAATTGGCAAAATACGCACCGGAAAAAATAGAACAGGCTATGATTCCCCCGATCCTTGGTACGATGGCCGTTCCCCCTTACATGCTTATACCATTGTTGATGCGCCACATGAAGGCAGCGTCTTAAGCAGCACCGAAATTCGACAAGTGTTTGAACAATGGATAAAAACAGGCCAATAAAAACGAGCGTTTTATGTCGGGTGGGTTTTGGGTTGTTGTTGCCCCCCATTCCCCTTAAAAAATTTATGGCTATCAAATGTAGGGTGGGTAACAGGTTTTTGTTGCCCACTTAAAAACAAATAGAACGCTGATTGTACTGATTATCATGATTTTCACGCAAACGTTTTTGCGCGCAAAAACGTTTGCGTGAAACGCTGATCAAATCAATCACATCAAGCTGAATACTTGCACTCTCATTGCGACGCATTACAGTAATATCTTGTGAGCTAGGTGTGGAATGCCGAATAAAGGTATGTATTTTGGAATGAATAGTAGATAGAGGTATTTGATGAGTTTACAAACTGTACAAAAATAAAACGCTTTAATGGAGCGTGTTGTGACATTAGAGGGTATAAGTTGGGAACGTTTCAACAAAATAGAATCCGATTTTGATGAGGTTTCTTCTTTGAAACTCAGTTACCTAGGAGGCTTATTGGACATTATGGCACCTATCAGCGATGAACATGAAAACGTTAAAAGTACTGTTGGTGCTTTATTAGAAGGCTATATGAGAGAGAAGGGCATCCGGTTTTATAGACGGGGTGGTTTTACTCTGAAAAAGGAAGGCTATTCTTCCTGCGAACCTGATGAGTCTTACTGCATTGGCACTAATAAAAAAGTGCCAGACATTGTGATTGAGGTTATCATCACCAGTGGTTCGATCAATAAACTTGATGTGTATAAACCGCAGAATATTCCTGAAGTTTGGTTTTGGAAATCAAGTCAATTGCAGGTTTTCCATTTAAAGGATGGGCTATATGAAGAAGTGGAACAAAGTGTGTTTTTTCCAGATTTGGATGAGCGAGAAGTTAGCGCGTTATATCGATTATCCTGATCAATACGATGCGGTACAAACATTTCAATCTGCTATTCGGGAAACCTTGCAATAAATTTGAAGGCGAAGCAAGCGGGTGTTGGATGTGACAAAATCCTATCGGCGTTTGGAAGAAATAATCTGTTAGCCTTGGAAATTAATCAATAAAACAAATAGGAAGGGGAAGGTTTTGAGAATGGATAACTGACTGCTGCCCAATAGGGCAGCAGTCATCTTAACTAACAGCTTGATTGATGTTTACTTGGTTCTAACACCAAGGGCATCTAGGGTTTCATAAGTGATTCCACCCCGTGAAAGTCCCTTTTTACGTTGAAAATTGTCCACGGCTCGCAGGGTGCTTGCACCGAGTGTACCGTCAATGCTACCCGGATTCGAACCGGCACGACTCAATGCCATTTGCATTTGTCTAATATTACTCGCGCTCATATTCGTTTCACACAGCACTAAACGCCAATCCATTTTGGAATCAGACACTTTGTTTTTCGTGGTGACGGTATTGTACTGAGCAGGCACAGGCACTTCGCGGGTTTTCGCAGGCGAGACTAGCACTTTCACCTTAACAGTCTTGTATTCCCCAGGAATATCCACGGTACGCGTTTGGGGTGGTTTGACCATCACCTTTTTGCGGATGGTTTTGTATTCCGGTGGTGTTTCTATTTTACGGGTTTGTGCGGGTCTTTTCAGTACCTTTTTGCGGACCGTCTTGTACTCTGCTGGAATCGGAATGGTGCGCGTTTGGGCCGGTCTTTTCAGCACTTTTTTGCGGATCGTTTTATACTTCGCCGGAATAGGAATGGTACGCGTTTTGGCAGGTACGACGATAACCCGTATCCGTACTGTTTTATACTGAGCAGGAGAGACAACCACAGTCTTCATTCTTTCTGGTTGAGCAATGACTTGCTTAGTGATGGTTTTATAGGTAGCCGGCTCTTCCACTAAACACATAATTTCGCCGGTTTCCTCGTCGATTCTGGTGATCAGGCCAGAGCCTTTTTTCCAAACGGTATGGACTGGCTTGTCCAACACTTTTTCCGTCACCGTTCGATAAGTGGCGGGCACTCTTTTATCGACAGTCACAGCTTCCTGCACCAGTATTTTTTTAGTCTCCCATCTGTACTTCGCTGGGATGGTTTTAACCTGTTCGCCTGGTTCCTGAACCACAACACGTTCAGTCACCCATTCGTATTTAGGCGGAATGTTTTCATGGCGTTCGCCTGGCTCTTTGACCATGATACGTTCAGTCACCCATTCGTACTTGGCCGGGATGGTTTTAAGGCGTTCGCCAGGCTCTTTGACCATGACACGATCGTCAACCCAATCGTACTTGGCTGGGATGGTTTCAACGCGCTCACTTGGCTCTTTGACCTGGATTCGTTTTGTCTCCCAAGTATATTTGGCAGGTTGAACGATTTGAGTACGGGTAGTGGCCTCTCTCTTTAGGACGCGCTTGGTTTCAGGCTTATACTTGGGCGGAATAATCACCCGTGCATAACATTCACCTGGTTCAGCGCTCGGTGGTAAACCGACGGCTTGGGAACCACCAGCCCCAGTATTTCTAGCGCTGGTAGAACGGGCTGCAATTTCCAAACGAGTACGCTTAGCCCGTTCGTCGTTAAGCGCGTTTTGAAGAGAAGAAATTTCTCTTTCCTTACTGGATAGCAAGCCTTGCTGTTGTTTAACGGCCTTCGCGATGCAGGGTGCTGAGCATTCTTCAGCCTGTTTTGTCGGGGTACCGCACCCACCCAGCATCAGGCCCGCTACTACCACGGGTAGGGCAAGCATTTTGCTTTTTGGGTAAAATAACACTGTCATAATGTCTCATACTCCAAATCACGCAAATAAATAGTTTTTGCAAACACTTTTGTGTGATTAACAGTTTGTGAATTAAAAATTAAGCACTAACCAATTAACTCATTTTATTAAAAAAACCATCACTGATGAGTTTGTGCAAAGCGTGTTTTTAACTTAATTCCTAATCCAATTACGTTGTTTAAGAAAACTTGCAAACGCTAATTTTCCCCAAAGAGTGGAAGGAATAAAGGGCATTTTTCAATAAAAACAATCCATTATCTTGCCCACTTCTCCTGCCCCTTGATGAAAAGATAAGTTTTGCAAGCGGCCTAGGTTTTATTTTCTCATCATGTTCATCTACTGCTATCTAAAATGTGACCAAATGTGATCACGGCTTAGTTCACGATTCATCCAAGCAGGTTGCCACTAGAAATACTCCTAGTCACAGAGCCGTCTTGTCCCCGCGCGTAACTTCCCGGCTAGCCTCCGGTATTGACATCAAAGTCTATCTATAATAGACACAATTATTAGTATTAGTACTGCACATATCAGGCCAAATACACACGGATATGATTACACGACTGGTCTAACACTTCATTACAGATGAAACAACTTATATTCAATAAGGAATTTTTGAACATTCATTGCATTTGAGAGCAATTCAACCTAGTCAGATTGTCAATAAAAACAAGATTCAAGGTTTAAGTTTTTCAAAGCAAAAATTTGAACCTCGAATAGATAATAATAGAATACGAAAAAGGAAGCAATCAAATCATTACGTCCTTCGCTTGTCAAGTTAAGATCACGAAGACACGTTCAGTCGGGCAACCATACCACGCTTCATTCTTTAATTAAATAGATTGGTTATGATGATTAAACGCGGCTAATTATCTTATGCTTATCTAAAAAACACAAGCATTAAATATCTAATTCATTTCAATGATCAATTATCAATGAGTAGAACCGTTCTCAAGACATTGATAATTGAGTGATGTTGATCAACATATGATCAAACAAACTAATATAGTAAATTGCTTTAATCGGATTGCCATTAAATCAAAAAAGCCTTTGATGCCATGAATCCATTTTTTAAAAATGACGAATTTTGGATAAGACTTAATACAGCCGCTTATATCATTTAATGAACTCATGAACGGCTAATGCTTAAATAGCGTTCCCCAAAATTGGTGATAAGCAAAATTTTTCAACAGGGCGATAACAAAGGTTCGCCCCTACATATTAAAGAGGGCGAACACGCCTGTTCTCCCCTATACATTGTAGGGGTATACCTGCGTGTCTGCCCTTGAACGGTTTTAAAATTATTTATCATAAACGTCTAAACATTGTCCAATCTCTTACTTAAAAACGCCAAAACCACCAAAAATCAGTAGAATTAGTTATGTTTAAGGGGTAAGCTCCCTAGGTCACAAAAACGACTTGTGACTTTTTATATAATACACAATAGATTTTGAAG
>Ga0180298_1000245_pt1 | contig 12729 bp, 9 predicted proteins | sample GuaBasSediGuay13_FD_121800 | JGI IMG/M metagenome (GOLD analysis project Ga0180298, IMG submission 121800) | Subseafloor sediment microbial communities from Guaymas Basin, Gulf of California, Mexico - Guay13, Core 4488-10 , 4-6 cm | ecosystem: Environmental > Aquatic > Marine > Hydrothermal vents...
TGAGCTTCTGTCCCTTTGCAAAAGTTTGGAAAGAAAAAGGTGCAGAAGAGATCGGTCTCATATATTGTGAACAAGATATTGCTCTGATGAAGGCCTACAACCCGAATATAAACTTCAAGCGACCTAAAAATGTATTAAAAGGTGATGGGATCTGCCTTTTTGATGTAAAGGTAGAATCACAAGAGTAAGCGATCCAAAAAAGGCCTTCCCAAGACCTTTCACCATTTTTAGAACTTGCAATAATATAATGTTAAAGCAAAATGAGCGACACCCTTATTAACGTTAAGCCCATTATCTTAATGGTGATTCTTATGGAAGACCCCTACATCTGGATGGAAAATCTAACTGATGAAAGAGTGCTAAAATTCGTCAATGAAGAGAACACTCGTTTCAGAGAATTCATCGGAGAACTTCCAGATAGATTAATTGATAAAGTCAAAAAATACTACTATCTCCCAAACATTGTAGAGGCATGTATAACAAAGAAAGGCACATTTGTAAAGGTCAATGAGGGCGGCAAGCAGATTATAAAGGTGCTTGAAACAAATGAAGTTATAATTACTTCAGAAACCCTGGAAAAAGAGCTTAAAGATGAAATTCTTCTCCAAAGTTTTACTGTAGATGAAGACGGAAAGAGATTGGCTTACAACTTTTCAATAGGCGGCTCTGATGAAGGAATAACAAGGATAATTGATCTTGAGAGCGGAAAAATAGTTGAAGAAATAAAGCCCTCACTTTGGAACATAACTTTTCTCGAAGATGGTTACTACTTCGCCCGTTTTTACAGAAAAGAAAAAACTCCTGATGGCATTGATGCGCCTGCAGAAAGAATTTTTCTCAAAAAGGGCAAAGAAGAAAAAATGGTTTTTGGAGAAGGCCTCGGTTCAGGGTATTTCATGTCAATTCAAAAAACCAAAGATAAAAAACATGCATTAGTTACCCTCTCCTTCGGATGGAATAAAAACGATATATACTTTGGCCCACTCTTAGAGCCTGAAAAATGGAAAAAAGTATATTCAAGCGAAGTTCCAGCCCATCCAATCGAGTATGTAAACGAAAAACTCTATATATATACAAGAGAAGGCAGAGGGCTTGGAAAAGTTATTGCTCTTGAAAATGGAGAGACCAGAGAGATTATCCCAGAAGGAGAATTCCCATTAGAATGGGCCGTAATAGTAAAAGACAAGCTTCTAGCTGGCTATTTAGTCCATGCATCTTCATTGTTAAAGATATTCACCCTGAACGGAGAACTTATTGAAGAGGTAAAATTCGACATGCCGGGCCAGGTTTACCCCCTTGACAACAATGGAAAAACGGCAATTCTAAGATATGAAAGCTTCACAATCCCTTACAGATTGTATAAGTTCGATGAGAATCTAGAACTCATTGACGAGGTCAAAATTGAATGGCATTTTACAGTCAATGAAGACTTTGCAACATCAAAAGACGGAACAAAAATACATTACTTCATTGTGAGAGGAGAAAAGGACGAAAAGAAAGCGTGGGTCTTCGGATATGGCGGCTTCAATATTTCTCTAAAACCTAGATTCTTCCCGCATGTAATCCCATTCATAGAAATGGGGGGAACCTTTGCAATGGCAAACCTTAGAGGAGGAAGTGAATACGGCGAAGAATGGCACAAAGCCGGAATGAGAGAAAATAAGCAGAACGTGTTTGATGATTTCATAGCGGTTCTTGAAAAGCTTAAAGAAGAGGATTACAAAGTCGCGGCATGGGGAAGGAGCAACGGAGGGCTTTTAGTTTCAACTGTCTTAGTTCAAAGGCCTGATGTAATGGATGCTGCTTTAATAGGCTACCCAGTTATAGACATGCTACGCTTCCACAAGCTTTACATTGGCAGCGTTTGGATACCAGAATACGGCAATCCAGATGATCCAAAAGATAGAGAGTTTTTACTCAAATATTCTCCCTATCACAACTTAAAGCCCCAAAAGTATCCGCCGACGCTCATTTACACAGGTTTACACGACGATAGGGTTCACCCGGACCATGCACTTAAGTTCGCAAAGCGGCTCAACGATATAGGCGCGTCGGTTTATCTTAGAGTGGAAACAAAAAGCGGCCACATGGGGGCTTCACCTGAAACGAGGATTAGAGAATTGGCAGACATGCTTTCCTTTGTCGTTAAGACGTTAGATGTTAAAGTTTAGAGTTCAGAGCATTTTTAATTTCTTCATACTTTTTTCTCGCTTCTTTCCTACTCTTTTGCAGTTCTCTTCTGTTTACCCATGTTGTAACAGCACCCATAGCAACCGTCAGCAGAGTTCTATAGAAAAGACCATTGTTAAAAGGAATTGGATCCTCTTCGTCTATAATGCCGTCTCCATCATGATCAAAGAGGGGATTTATGACTAAACTTACTTCAGAACCTCCATAGGCTATAAACTTCTCATCCTCAGAAATCGCAATTCTCCCTAATGCTATTCCCACATCCGGATACAAAGGATAATACTGAGTATTGTCCCAAAGTACTCTTCCTGACCAATCGAGTATATGCAGTGCACTATCATACACCAGAATATAATCTTGAGATATCGCAAAATCCCTTATGCGAGAGAAAGTCTTCGCCCAGAGAAGGCTCCCGTTTTCATTGTAAACTCCCAAATATGACCCTTCTTTCGAGTAAAAAGTTGCAACGATCCTTCCATCGCCCACAAGCTCTACAGAACCAACAGTTCCCTTCCACGGTTCAATGGTTTTTATGAGATTCCCTTCTCTTGAGAAGAGATAAATTTTGCCTTTCTCAGTGACTGCAATGGTTTTTCCGTTTGTGGCGACATTTTCACCAAAAGCCAAGCCCCAGAGCTCATTTCCTCGTACGTCAAAAACCTTAACAACGCTACCGTTCATTACATAGCCCCTTGCCACGATTAAATCACCGGCTGTGCTTAGAGAAGTTACATTGAACTCCTTTCTCCAGATCTCAGAACCCGTGGGAGAATACGCTATAAGATAAAACGGAGAAAAAGTAAAAGTCGATTCACTGAACCACTTAATACTAGAAGTTCCAAGGGCTATAACGTCTTTTGAGAGGTCAAATGATCCGAAATCATCATAAGGCAGTAAACTTATGTTTCTGACGATCTTTCCATCCCTTATAAAAAGTAAGCTCCCATTTTTTGGGTTTCTCGATAATCCATCGTATGTCACCTTAACAACGAGGGTGTCATTTTGAAACCCTATTCCAGCCACATCCCATTCAAGGCCGAAATTAAGTCTGTATATTCCATCTAGCAAAGGATCTCTTTTAGAAGTTTCCTCCCAGTAGTTCAATGTCCAGAATATTAGAAAAACAAACAGAATGTTCAGCAAAACCCGTATCTTTTTATTCATCTTGCCCCCAGTTATTACTTTCCAATATAGTATTTAAGCCTTTTCCTCTATCAGCTTCATAATTTTACTGTGTAACTGCTTAATAAGCTCTCTCCTGTCTTCCATCAGCACAACATCACTAGCTCCAATCACTTCAAGATTAAAGGCAAAAGGTGAGGGCAGTTCATTATGCTCTACCACCACTTTTATCTTTCCTTCTTTAACCCAGCTTAAAAAGAGTTCTGCATTCTCTATATCCATCTTATCCTCCATTATCTCCCTGTAAACTTCTTTCAGAAGTGGAAAGTCTGGGTAGTTTTTCTTCAAAAGCCTCAGAAGAGTCTGTGCGTTTAACTGCTGCCTGCTAAGGCTTTTCTTTCTCCCCATGTATCTCCTAAGGATGAGCAGACCCCTGTTTGCCACATGCCTGAAACGTCTCTTCAAAAGCTCTGTATTGTCCAATGCTTTCTTTAAGGTTTCCCTTAAGTTCTCAATCTGAAATAGCTCTCCAATTTCTTCCTCGTTTAGGATCTTTTCCTTAGGAAGGATAAGCATAAACCCGTTATCACTTATTGCTATTCCAACATTCGTTTTCTTCTTTTTGCTGATAACGTAGGCAAAGGCCCTGCTCAGAGCTTCATTGGCCCTTCTCCCTATCAGTGTGTGGAAGAAGTATTTAACTCTCCTTTCATCAAAGACCTCCTCAACAAGAAGAAGTTCGTCATCTGGGACAGTTGAATACCTCTCCTGTTCTCTAAAATACCCCAAAATGGCCTTTGCGGCCTTTTCATCAATTTTGTACTTTCTTATGAGAAGCAACTTTGCTCGTTTACTGCTTAGAAGGGCCTTAATCTCCTTTCTAAAACGTTGCACATCCAAAGCTAGGTCAAAACTCAAGGGCAGCATTTCAGAAAACCATGCCGGAATTGTTGGCTTTGCTCCTTCCTTTGGCTGAACATAAACTCTATTCGCTCTTGATTTTTTAAATTCATAGGTTCTGCCAGACAGAACAAAAATATCTCCCGGCATCAATCTTTCTGCAAATTCTTCTTCAACAGTTCCAATAAAATGCTTATCAAGGGTAAAAACTTCGATTTTTGCCTCATCTGGGATTGTGCCGGTGTTCATATAGTAGATGGCCCGTGTCATTTTGCCCCTTCTACCAAATTTCCCTTCTTCTTCATCAAACCAGACCTTTGCATAGACTTTCTTCTCTTCTAAACCTGCATATTCACCAGCCAAGTAACGTAAAACACTCATAAAGTCATCAAAGCTTAAATTACGATATGGATATGCCCTTCTAACAAGGTTATATGCTTCATTTATATCCCACACCCTTTCCAGAGCTATCCCGAGCACATGTTGCACAAGGACATCCAGTGAATTTTGGGGAATTTTAATCCTGTCAAGCCTCCTACTTCTCGCATTATGGGCTAAAACCGTACATTCCACCAAATCATCCCTATCCAAAACGAGGATTATCCCTTTACTTACCTCATGCAACCTATGGCCTGCCCTTCCTATTCTTTGAAGTGCTCTATTAACACTCTTTGGTGAGCCAATGAGGACAACCAAATCTATTGTGCCTATGTCAATCCCGAGCTCCAAACTGGTTGAGCTGTTTTTTGAGAGGAAGCCGTTAACAACGTAGTTTCCTGTTTTAGAGTCTAAGATGCCGTATGCGTCTTCAATAAAAACTGACTCTACAGATTCGATCCTATCGAAGAAAATATCTCCCTTCGCAAGCTTCTGAAGCTCCTCAATCTCGGAAATTACATCTTCAGCGTTTCTCTCCTTTGCGATTTTTTCATAAAAGTCAAGCAGTTTGACTAAATTTCTCCTGCTAATTTCGCGAATTCCTAGCTCAACTTTAATAGGATTGTACATCCCCATTTTTTGAAGCTGGTATGACGTGATGCCAAGCTTCTCCCTTATTTTCCTGAGACGATTGCCAATTCTAGGAATTACATCTGAATTTGAATATCCACTAGATGTAATATTTTTTATTTTTTCAAGCCCAAGACGCCAAGGCTCTATTAGCTCTCCAAATTTTCGTAGATATTCTCCACCTAAGATTGCAACGGTGTAAGAGGTCCCGACCTTTCTTATCTTTTTGCCTTTAAATGAGTAGCATTCGTTGTAGTCCCGCCTTCTGAGAGATGCAACGATTCCGAGCTGGAGTAAAAGATTGCGTATCCCTTCGGCAAACTCTGGGTTAAAGGTAGCGAAGCCAGCCGAATACACACGATTGTCTTCTTTTATCTCAAGGTATCCATCACCATCAAAATAACCAGATAGGAACTGAATCTTGTGCTCTTTTGGAAGGTGGTAGAGTATCTCCGGAAATCTGCCATTGATGGATTTCTTACCTCCATTCCCTACGAGCTCTTTGAAGATGTGAAGGAGCAGGTTAAAGGAAATTTCAAGCCCGTACGTGCTTTTATTTTGCCTTCTTATAACTCCTTTAATCCCAAACTCTTCTTTGGCAAGCTTGGCATAACGCTTGAGCACTTCCAAATCGCTGGAGAACAGCGTTGTTGAGTTACTCTTCCATGAACCGTCAGCAAGCCAAAAACCTAGCAATCTGGCCATTCCAGGGGTGAATCTTTTGGGCAATTCATAGGTGTTCTTGTCAGATGTTATTTTCACAACATCGTTTTCTTCAATGACCACGCTAACTTCATTAAGAACCATTTTTAGCTTGCTCCATCTAAATGGATACTCGCCCCTAAGCTGTTTTGATAAATAGCTCTCACTCACATTCAGTTTCCTTGCAAAGGCCTTAATCGAACCAAATTTAGCCTGAATGTTCTTCTTTAGCTCTTCTAAAAACTCAGCTCGCAAATGTAAGTAAGCGGAACCTGGAAGGATTTCAAAAATGGGAATTTCTTCTTCTAAACTTGGCAACCTGCGCAGAATCCCAATATAGTCCCCAGGTTTGAGCTTCTCCGCTTCAATCCAAGCAGGCTTCCCATTTTTTATTGTGAGAAACTTGTGCTCTCTCGTTGCTTCAACTTCAAAGCCAAGCTTTGTTTTGAGTCTTATTCCCCCAGAGTTGTATTTAATCTTGTGAACGCCCCTGAATCTTACAAAACTACTTTTTGCGCCCTCAATCCCGATTATCTCTTCATTACCGATAAGCTTGTCTATTCTCTTGATCCCTTTGGAAGTAAGCATCCTCATGTGTCCCGGAACACACACAACAGCCTTAAGCTCCCCTTTCTTCAATTTCTCCTCTACTTCAAGCCTAACGTCCCTAGAAAGGCTCGAGTGGTGAGTTTCAATTAATTCCGCATATTTAGGATACTTTTTCTTAAGGTGATAGGCAACCCTTTCAGCCCCGCTTCTCGTGTTTGTAAATATTAACGTCGTTCTATGCTGCTCTATAAGTTCATCCAAGCGTTTATACAGGGCCTCACTTAGCTCATTAGCTGGGGCATAGATTAAGTCTTCAACCACACTCTCAACTTTGATTTCAGTCTGCTTTGCAAAGCTAACATCTACAACCAAACCAGAACGAGGAGTACCATCATCATTAAAGCCAAAAACAAATTTAGCAACTTCTTCTAGAGGGTGTATCGTTGCGCTTAAACCAATTCTAACAAAGTCACCAGCCAGATTTTGGAGCCGCTCTAAACTCAGAGCCAAATGAGTTCCTCTCTTGTTCTCAGCTAAAGCGTGGACCTCATCAATAATCACGTATTTAACCGTCTTCAACCTCTGGCTGAATTTAGGAGCATTTAGAGCTATAGCCAAGCTTTCGGGAGTGGTTATCAAAATATGAGGTGGCTTTTTTACCATCTTCTGCTTTTCATAACTTGATGTGTCACTTGTCCTTACTGCAACCCTTATTTCGGGAAGCTCATAGCCTAGTTCCTTATAAACTTGTCTTATCTCACTCAGCGGCTCATCAAGGTTTCTCCTTATGTCATTGTTCAAAGCCCTGAGTGGGGAGACATAAAGAACGTAGATCTTATCTTCAAGTTTACCCTCTTTTCCAAGAAGAACAAGCTCATTTATAGCCGCAAGAAAAGCAGATAGGGTCTTTCCACTTCCCGTTGGAGAGGATATGAGTACATTCTCCCCCTTGTGAATCTCAACAACTGCATATCTCTGGGGGGGTGTAAATGTTCCAAATTTCCGTTTAAACCATTCTCTAATAGGTTCATCCAGTATAGCATAAATTTCATCATCGCTGTATTCCCTGTTAGCAAACCTTATCATGATTCCTCATTCATCCTACATAGGCGAACTTTAAAAATTTTGATTCTATTTTCGAACGAAAATTTTTAACATTCAAACATAATTCGTTAACATGAAGAAGCTCAAAAAAGCTCTCGATATAAAGCCGGTAAAAGTCCTCGAAGAGGGAGAAGAATTTGAAAAAGGGAGATACGTGCTGACCTTCTCCTGCCCTGAAGGGTGAGGCTTTCACGAGAGTAAAATACAAAATTCATCAAACTAAAGAGACAAGCGAGTAAAGAAAAATCATCAAAAACACCAATCCAGAGAGATATGCCATCAAATGTGGAAAATGCAGGTGAAAGCTGTCATACTTTTTCTTTGCTTTGAGGTACATCATTGTTGGTAATATCCCCGCATAGAGCACCCCACCAAAAGTGCCAGCCAGCCATAAAGCGTTTACAAAGCTCTTAAGGCCGACAAAGTATATCAGCAGTGGTGGGAATACCGTTAATATCCACGCATAAAGCTTGTTTATTCTCAAAAATTCTTTGATATTATCCATCTCCGAAAGGGCTATGCCTATATAACTCGTGCATATAGCCGCTAAAGGTAAAACAAGGCCCAAAATCCTGCCCAGCTTTCCATACGATCTTTCAAGTGCAGTTGTTGCAAGCTCTGGTGTGCTCAAACCAAAGGCCCCTACAAATGACAGCACAAAGAAAGCGTAAAAGACCATTGGGACAAGGTATCCTATGAAGACTGCTTTTGTCGTGGTTTTTATATTCTCCAATCCCCTGAGAAGCTCAGGAATCACCATATGACTGACATAGGCAAAAATTACCACCCCTATACCACGCAAAGCTACAGAAGCGTTTAAATTGGTTAAATTCTTCTCATCAATCTTACCTAAAACAAGGCTTATTGAAAGTACAAGGGCTAAAAGGAGGATCCCTGTAAGAGTTAGTTCTGCCTCTCCAGAAACTTTAAGTCCCATAAAGACTATCAGGCTCATTAAACTCCAAAAGGCAATGGCCGCAATCTCGGGCCTAATGCCAGCTAAAGATGATATAATATCAGCACTTCCAGCTATATACGCTATAAGGGCCCCATAGGCTAAAGCAGAAATGCTCAAGAACATCACAACTCCACCCATCTTTCCCAAATGTTCCTCGGTGAGCTTTGAAAGGCTCTTTCCTGGGTTCTTGGAAGCAACTTCAAGGACAAAGAGAGCAGTTAAAAGTGTCATCAACCCCGATGCAATAACCACAAAAACTCCAAGAAATCCTGCCCCCCTCAATGCATACGGCAACCCCAAAACACCTGCTCCAATTTGAGTTCCTATGAGCATTGCACTTGCTTCAGCCAATGTTAACCTCTTCATGTTCCCACCAATTGTGAAAGAAATTCATAGAATATAAAAGACTTGCTATATGTAAAGAAAAGACCTTTAAAAGACAAATAAATGCACCTAAGTATGCTTGTATCCATTAGAAGACATGAACCGCCGTTGCTTTAAAGCTTAGATAAACCTCTTTCTCCTCCTTAATTTCCATCTCAAGAAGGGATGAGCGGGTTATAAATGCCCTGAGCTCGATTCCTCCAATATCAAGAGTCAGCCTTACTAAGGATCCCAGATCCTCAACCGCCAAAACTTTAGCTTTGAATTCATTTCTTGCGGAACTTTTTATAGGTTCATTGGATATTATGATGTCTTCCGGCCTTATACCAATTCTAACTTTTCCCTTGACCTCTACGGGAAGTTCAATTAAAATGCTATTGGTCTTCAAAACTTTCCTCTCTCCAATTCCCTCAATTATATTCTCAAAGCCGAGGAATCTTGCCACTTCTTCATTTTTCGGCCTTCCAAATACTTCTCTAACTTCTCCAGTTTGAATTAATTTTCCATTCAGCATAACCCCCACTCTATCTCCCAAGCTTACTGCCTCCTCAAAGGAATGGGTCACGTGAAGAGCCGTAAAATTTAGCTCCTTATGCCAGTGTTTCATTTCTTGGATAAGCTTAGATCTAGTTTGAATATCCAGATTTGCAAATGGCTCATCAAGAAGAAGAAGTTTTGGCTCCAAAACCAAGGCCCTTGCAATGGCAACTCTTTGAGCCTCTCCACCACTCAATGTTCTTGGTTTTCTGTGCAAGAGATGAGAAATTCCAAGGATTTCTCCAATTTCCTTAACTTTTTTGTCAATTTCATTCTTTGGCATTTTTTTCAGCTTTAATCCGTAAGCTATATTATCGTAGACTTTCATGTGCGGAAAGAGAGCATAGTTCTGGGGAATATAAGCTAATTTTCTCTTTTCAGGCGCCAAAAACGTTATATCATTGCCATTCATGAAAATTCTTCCAGAATCCGGAATAAAAATTCCAGCAATGAGCTCAAGTAGAAGTGTCTTTCCAGCACCACTCGGGCCTAAAATTATTAAATACTCCTCTTCATTGACCTCAAAACTTATTTCTCTGAGCTCAAACTCTTTCCAGTTCTTTGAGATAGATTTAACTTCAAGCATGGCATCACCTTGTTAGTTGCTCAAGGAAATCCATAACACCGCTTTCCCTAAGAACGTCGACGAAAATATCGTATTGATTCTGAATGAGCTCCCAGACAAAGTTTTTGTAAAGGCCGGAAAGCCTGTCGCTACCGAAGTTCTTGGCAATTGCAAGAACGTGCATGACGTCCTTTGGAGTAAGCTTTGAACCCTTATCCTCATTTAACGCTTTTATTGAGCGAGAAAACTTCGTGAGAGTACTCTCACTTCCTGCTAATTTTGTCAGGAGGAGTTCTAGTTCGCGTTTTTCTTCGATGTTTGGATGTCCGAACATTACATTTCCTACGGCGAAGGGAATAACCCTGATTCTCCGCCCTTGAGTGGTTACTAAAAGAGAGTTCCCCTCCCTCACAGGCAAAAAATCTCTAAGGATACTTTTCGCCCATTCCAGCACATCTTGGTTCGTGTCCATATCCCGAGCAACTCCAATAATCCCAGGTCTAAAATTCTCTTCCCATATGTCAAGGGAACTGATAACTAGCTTGAGGGCCTGTGAGAGCTTCTTCTTTCCTCCAACATAAAATAGTACCACTGCTTGGTTGTTCTTTACTAGGCATATTGGCCTAGACAGCAAGTTTTGACTATTTTCAAAGCTCTTTCCAATTGGAATCCTGCCATAGAGGTCTTTAGGAGCTTCTCGAAATTCATATATCTTCTTGAAGAGAGGAACAAAAAAGCTGATATCAGTTGGTCCTTCTAAGAGTAACAACCTAACATCCCACTGTCCTTCCATGGTTCATCCCCTCAAGTCCAATCCGAGAGCTTCCCTGAGGTCTTTAGCTCTCTCGAAGGACTCCATCTTTGCGCTAAGCTTCTCACCCTCACGTTTCATATGAACTATCCTTCCATCAATTCTCTCATCAAGTCCATATTCTAGTAGCATATCAATAAGCTCAAGGCTGTGAGTCGTTAAAAATACCTGGACGTTGTTTTCTTTTGCCCCCCTAATGAGGGTCTGTGCCATGATTCTCAGAGATTTTGGATGGTGGAAAGCCTCTGCTGAGTCGATGAGAAGGTAACCATCTTTTAGAAGCGCGGAAAGGAAGGCAATAATCATAGCATTTTTGAAACCCTCGCCCATTAGGTAGTATGGATAAACCCCATATTTTGTTTCTACATGAAGTACCCATCGATTTGCTTTAAAAAGCGGGCTGAACCCTTCAATTTCTGGATATGCAGATTTAAGTACCTTAACAGCTTTTTTGGATACCTTGCGTTCGTAGGCGTAAGAGTACAAGCTTTCCACATATCCAAATTTCCTAAGGGTTAGGGGAGTTAAAAACTCAAAGTCTGGCTCTGGTGAAAATTTGGCATTTACTAGCATTCTTTGGATTACCCCTGAGTCCACAAAACTCCTTTTAGGGATATCAGCATTAAAAGGTGCGATGTCCTTGGAATTCTCCTTGGAGACCGATTTAAACCCAACATTAATGGTATCATAGCTTTGCCCCATTTGCTTTCTCTTTTTCTTCATGGAAAGTTCAAAGTTTTTCCCATCTTCCAGCTTTCCCATCATCATAAACTCTTCCGCATTCTCATAAAATATGTCCATAATAGTCTGTTCCCCATACCATCCTCGCCACACCAAAATCTCTTGGAAGGTTTCTCTAAATACTCGTGGCCCATTAGTAGCCCCTAAAAAGAGCGCCAGTACTTCAAGAACACTAGACTTACCAGAATTATTCTTTCCCGCGATCACATTAACTTGGCCAAGATTTTCAAGTTTCAAGCCCTTAATTCCTCTAAAGTTTTCAATTGATAGTGAAGTGATCACAGTCATCACCCCAGTACAATATTTTCTCGTAACTTCTCTTAAAGCTTTGTCTATCTTATCCTCTTCCCTACAATCCATCTGAGCAGGACAAATATCGTGAGGCTCATGGTTATCATGATGACCGAAATCGGCCTTGAGGCCCTTAACCCATAGTTGTTAAAGTACTCCATAACCAGAATTTGAGCCGTTTTCGGGTAATAAGCTATGATAAGAATCGCGCCGACTTCACTTATTGCCCTTGCCCATGTCATTATAGCACCGCTTAAAATTGAAGACATAGCCATAGGAAGAGAAATCGTAAAGAATGCTCTGAGCTTACTAGCTCCTAAAGTTCTCGCAACGTGCTCAAGCTTCTCATCCACTGCTAAAAATCCGTCTCTAGCAGCATTAATTGTGAAGGATGCAGAAACAAAAAGCATTGCCATAATTATTCCTAGATAACTATCCAAAATCCTGTTTGAGAAAGTTACAAGGAGCATGATGCCAACAACGGAATGGGGAATCACAATCGGAACGTCAACAACAGCCTGAACAAAGCTTTTACCCTTAAAATCTTTTCTTGCAAGAATATAACCCAAAGGCACTCCAAAAAACAGGGAAATTAACATTGTAGCTGTTGAAGTTAGAAGGGAGTTTCTAAGAGCAATTAAAACAAGTTCATCGTGTAAGGTTCTCATCAACATTTCCCAGTCAAAAAGCTGCTTACCTACAATAACAACTAAGGGCAAGAGAATATACATAATCATGAAAGTGCCGATTAAAGCAAAGAACCCCGTTACATAGTCATGCCTCATATATTCACCTCTGAAAAGAGAGATAAAAAGTTTAGCCTTCAACCTTTACCTCATCCTTAATTTCTTCTGGAACGTTTCCAAA
>Ga0180298_1000246_pt1 | contig 12726 bp, 8 predicted proteins | sample GuaBasSediGuay13_FD_121800 | JGI IMG/M metagenome (GOLD analysis project Ga0180298, IMG submission 121800) | Subseafloor sediment microbial communities from Guaymas Basin, Gulf of California, Mexico - Guay13, Core 4488-10 , 4-6 cm | ecosystem: Environmental > Aquatic > Marine > Hydrothermal vents...
CCTTAGAAGCCGCTCTGGCAAGCTTGACTGCTTTATCCACCACCTTTAATATGCTCTCCTTCCTCAATTCATTTGTGCTGGCAAAGCCCATGCCTCCGTTCACAAGAACTCTCATACCAATACCCTTTTCAACTTTCAGCTCTAAACCCTCTGGAGAGCCATTTTTCATCAATAGCTCCGTGCCCTTCTTGTCTTCAAATCTCGCCTCTGCATACTGTGCTCCTAATTCCAAGGCCTTTTCAATAGCATATTCCAAAATATCCATTTTTACCACCTGTTATTGCACTATCATACAATAAATGAAAATATAAAAGCTTTATCCTATCCAAAGAAATAGTATATATCCTCATCTCACAGTGAGCTATTTTTGAGCTCTCCGTATACTTTGTCTTTTGCTTTCACCTCAAGAATAATCACTAATTTGACTCTGTCATAAATACAGTACTCTATAATTTCCAAACCTAACTTTGTAAACACTAGCAGAAACTTTTTCACTTTTTCAAATGGAAATCTTTATATAGAAGAAATATTTTACACCTCCCGAGGTGATTGACATGATGGCAGGTCAGCCAATACTCATTTTAAAAGAGGGAACAAGAAGGGAGACAGGTAGGGAGGCAATGAAAAACAACATAGCGGCTGCAAGAGCCATAGCGGAGGCTGTACGTAGTACTCTTGGTCCCAGGGGAATGGATAAGATGCTTGTGGATAGTATGGGGGATGTTGTCATAACCAATGATGGTGTCACTATTCTCAAGGAGATTGATGTTGAGCATCCTGCAGCAAAGATGATGGTTGAAGTGGCCAAAACTCAGGATACCGAAGTAGGTGATGGAACCACCACCGCTGTTGTTCTCGCAGGTGAGCTTCTCAAGAATGCTGAGGCTCTCTTAGAGCAGAATGTGCATCCCACAGTTATCGCATCTGGATACAGGCTTGCTGCGGAGAAGGCAAAGGAGATACTTGATGAGATTGCTGAGCCCATAGATCTGGAGGATGAAGAAACCTTAAAGAAGATCGCATCTACGGCTCTGAGCAGCAAGAGTGCAAGTATGGCAAAGGAGCATCTTAGCGAGATAGCAGTGAAGGCAGTGAAAAAGATAGTGGAAGAGATTGAAGGAAGGAGATATGTTGATATGGATTCTATTCAGATTGTGAAAAAGCAGGGTGGCGCAATAGATGATACTGAACTCATCGATGGTATAATAATCGATAAAGAAAAAGTGCATCCAGGAATGCCTTCTCTGGTTAAAGATGCAAAAATTGCACTCATAAATCTTGCTCTGGAGGTTAAAAAGCCAGAGATAGATGCAAATATCCAGATAAAGGATCCCACAATGGTGCATGCATTCCTGGAGGAGGAAGAGAAACTTCTTCGTAATATGGTTGAGAAGATAAAGAATAGCGGTGCCAATGTGGTATTCTGCCAGAAGGGAATCGATGACATGGCTCAGCACTTCTTAGCTAAGGAAGGGATATATGCGGTGCGCCGTGTGAAAAAGAGCGATATGGAGAAACTGAGCAAAGCAACCGGAGCAAAGATAGTTACCAATCTTGATGATCTTACCAGTGAGGAGCTTGGACATGCCGAGATTGTGGAGCAGCGCAAGATAGGTGAGGATAACATGAGCTTTGTAATCGGCTGTGAGAACCCCAAAGCGGTGAGCATACTCATACGCGGTGGTACTGAGCATGTGGTAGATGAAGTGGAACGCAGCGTTAAGGATGCCCTACACGTAGTGGCCAAAGCTGTGGAGGATGGTAAAATAGTAACAGGTGGTGGCTCAAGTGCTGTGGAAATAGCCCTCAGGCTCAGGGACTATGCAGCCAGTGTTGGTGGAAGACAGCAACTCGCCATAGAGAACTTCGCAGATGCCCTTGAGGTGATACCCAGAACCCTTGCTGAGAATGCCGGGCATGATCCAATTGATATGCTCATAGAGCTGCGCAAGGCCCACAAAGATGGAAAAGTGAACGCAGGAATAAATGTCTATGAGGGCAAGATTGCAGATATGAAGGAGCTTGGAGTAATCGAACCTATAAGAGTTGGAAAGCAGGCAATAGACAGTGCAACAGATGCGGCCATAATGATCCTGAGAATCGATGATGTCATTGCTGCCAAGGGAGAGAGTAAGGGCAAGGAGGGAGAGAAAGGTCCCAGTGGCGGAGAGGAAGAATAACTAAAGCAGGATTCTCTCCGCGCTTTTTCTAACTTTTTCCACATATCTTTTGGGAGTTGCAACCAAAAGTATCCAGTCTTGAACTTTTCTTATTTGAAGAGCTCTAGCAAAGGGGGAGACTCTAGAGAAAGTTGAAACTCTGTTTCCGTCCACGACCTTAACATCCGTTTTGCTCAGTCTCGGTTCCGAAAGGTCTGCAATTTTTTGTGGGATATCTATGAGAACATAATGAGGTGGTATCCCAGAAGATTCTGCTATTTCTCTCTCAATTTTTCTTCTCTTCTTCAAATCGTAGAGTTCCTTTATTTCTTCCTCTTTATCCTCGGAGCACTCCTCTTTCTTTATTATTAGAGCCTTCTTGAAGAGCTTTCTGTATTTTATTCTCAAACCAATCTCTCTTGGATATCCCTTACTGTTAATAAGAAGGGAGAGGAGCTCTCCATCATTGAATGTGTAAATTTTCATCCAGTTTTCAAGGTCAATTTCCTCAAGAGCACGGGATATCATCAACTCACCAATCCTGTTGGTTTTATGAAAGTAAACTGCCGTGTACATGAGAGCTCTTGCAACAAGCATGCCCTCTAAGGCAGGAACTCCCTTCTTATCTATCATCAGCTCTCCATTTCTTATCTTAAGAGTGTTGAGTATCCTTGGAAAATCTATCGCCCCATGAGCCACACCTGTATAATGGGAATCTCTGAGAAGATAGTCTATCTGGTCTGCGTCCAGGCTCCCGCTTATTATGTTAATCAAATAGTTTTTTTCAAAACCAAAATATACCTGTTTCTCTCCCACTGAGAGGATATCTGTTCTCTTTTCTACCTTTCCAAGAATCATCTTTTTCAGCATATCCCTGGAGAGGGAATATTCATCGAGAATTTCATAAACTCTCTCTCCTTCATCAAGATTGTTTTCTCCCACAATATCTATCGTCCCATCTATTATTTTTGTAGTAATCTCCATATGATCCATTCCAGTTTTTTCATGAAGCAAATATTCTAGAGTGTGTGAGAATGGGGCATGTCCAACATCATGAAGCAATCCAGCAATTTTTAGAAGAGTTGTCTCTTCCTCAGGCAGGTTTAAAGCTCTTCCCATTCTTTCAGCAACATAGCTCACGCCTATGGAATGCTCCAGCCTTGTATGATTTGCCCCCGGGAAAACTAAGTAACCGAGGCCAAGCTGTTTTATTCCATTCAGTCTCTGCATCTCCGGAGTTTCGAGAAGCTTTAAGGTTATTCCTTCAAACTTTATACTCCCGTGGATGGAATCGTGAATTATCTTGAAACTCATATCGGAAAATTGATGATATGATTTAAAACATTTCCCCCTTCCCTAAGATTAATATTTATAATGCAATTCTCCCCTATGGAAGACCCATACATCTGGATGGAGGATCTCAAGGATCCCCGTGTAAGGGATTTCATTCTGGAAGAGAACACTAAGCTACAAAGATTTCTTGGTGCTCTGCCTGAGAAATGGTACTCCGAGATAAGAAAATTTTACACCCTCCCCTATCTCCTTCAAGGAAGCATAACTTCCTCCGGCTACTTTAAGCTCTATAGAATGGGTGAAGAGTATGTCATAATGAGAGATGATGCGAGGATCATATCCTCTAAGGATCTTGGAGAGAATACAATAATACAGAATTTTTATGTGAATGAATCTGGAGAGCTCTTAGCATTCACATACTCTCAGGGCAGTGATGAAGGGACAACCAAACTCTTGGATTTAAAATCAGGGGAAATTGTGGATGAGTTGAGAGGCACAGTATATGATATCATCTGGATCAATCCAGAGGAGTATTATTATGTAAGGATGTATCGCGGTGGGAGAACTCCCGATGGAGTAGAAGCTCCAGCTACTCGTGTATTCCTAAGGAAAAATGGAGAGGAAAAAATGATATTTGGCAGAGGAATACCTACTTCTCATTTCATAGGAATACGAAAAACACATGATGGGAAATACATAATGGGAGAAATCTCCTACGGATGGTCTCGCAGCGATATATTTTTTGGGCCTTTAGAGGAGCCAGATGAATGGAAAAAGGTGTACGGCGGAGATTTTGTTTGTCATCCCATAGGCTATAGAGGGGAGCTCTATATTCTTTCTTATGAAAACGACGGAATGGGAAAGGTAATCACACCATCGAGAGAGGTTATTGGTGAGAAAGAGTATCCCTTAGAAGAGGCAACGCTTATTGGAAATCGAATATTGGCCATATATCTGAAAGACGCCTCCTCTTTCATAAATATATTCAACTTAAAGGGAAAATTGCTTGGAATTTTTGAATTTGATATCCCTGGTAGTGTGGAGATAATGGATTCAAAGAAGAATGAGACTCTTTTTAAATACACCTCCTTCACTATTCCCTACAGGCTCTACACTCTCAAGAAGGAAATAGAGTTGCTTGAATCACAGGAAATTGAGGGAGATTATGAAATAGATGAAGACTGGGCAGCCTCTAAGGATGGAACAAAAATTCATATGTTTAGGGTGAAGAAATCCGGTATTCAGTGTTCTCGAGCCATAGTATATGGATACGGAGGATTCAGAATTTCTCTGGCTCCAAGATTTTATCCCCACATTATTCCACTCCTCAATCGGGGTGGATGTTTCGTGGTGGCAAATTTGCGCGGAGGAAATGAATACGGAGAAAAATGGCATCGGGCAGGTATGAGAGAGAACAAGCAGAATGTTTTTGACGATTACATAGCTTGCTTGGAGAAATTGAAATCGCAAGGCGTAAAAGTTGTTGCTTGGGGAAGGAGTAATGGCGGCCTTCTTGTCTCTGCGACTCTTGTGCAGAGAGCGGATGTTATAGATGGCTCAATAATAGGCTATCCTGTGATAGACATGCTAAGATTTCACAAGCTCTATATAGGAGCAGCCTGGATTCCAGAGTATGGAAATCCGGATGGAGAGGATAGAGAATTTCTTCTTAAATACTCGCCCTATCATAACATCGCCCCTAAGAAATATCCACCCACACTCATATACACAGGTTTATATGATGACAGAGTTCATCCAGCCCATGCATTCAAATTTACTATGAAAATGAAGAATGTGGGAGCTCCAGTATATCTTAGAGTGGAAACAAAGAGTGGACACGTTGGAGCATCCCAGGAGATAAGAATGAGAGAGCTTGCAGATATAATGGCTTTTGCCTCTAAGATTTTGGAAATTTAGCTCTTTTTTATCTCACCTATTTCTTCATAAAGTTCCTTGAGAATCTCCTCATAATCTTTGACTCCGCTTTCCACCATATCCATTTTCTCCTCCAAAAGCCTTGTTCTTTCCTCACTTATGAATTTGCCATAATTTTCATTCAAGTAGTTGAACACTTCTATTCCTCTCTCCGTTGGCAATAGAACGCCCCTAACCTCACTTATATATCTCCTTTGGAAAAGCTTGCCGAGAATTGCCGCATAGGTGCTTGGTCTTCCTATTTTCCTATCCTTCATGAGTCTTATCACATCTGCCTGAGTATAGGGCGCTACAGAAATTATTCTCTTTTCCAGTTCAATTTTTCTTTTTCCCTCCACAAGGGGTCTTCGAATTTTTACCGCATAGGGATAAAGCTCATATCCTTTCCCCTTTGCTCCAGTTATAAGGGAAAACTCCATTCTATCATCATTCACAATAATCCTGTATCTTCTAATCTCAATAGTTCCTGAAGATTGGGATGCCATGAACCTGCGAAATATGAGATCATAAACCCTTAGTTCTTTCTCATCTGCTTTTATTGGCACAATTTCTTCGTTTATATATCTTTTAAGACTTTCAGTATCCCAAGGTTTTGTGGGTCTTATGCATTCATGCGCCCCAACCTCGCCCCATCTTCTTCTGCGATGATGATCTCCAAGATAACTTTTTGCTATCTTGAGACCAGCATCTGAAACATAAGTAGAATCTGTCCGGTGATAGGTTATTAGACCTTTTTCGAAAAGATTCTGAAGAATGCCCATAGCCTCTCTTGCACCTATACCTAGAAGATGATGTATGTCTTTTAGAACCTCATCTGTGGTGTAGGGTGAAACAAGATATTCCTTCTCTTCCCTTTCGACTTCTTTGATTTCACCAAAAACTTCACCTTTCCATGGTACCTTGATGTGGGTTCCTTTGAGGAACCATGCCTCCCTCTTCTTCTTGGATTCTTTCGCTCTCTTGATTATCCATCCAAGCACGGGGGTCTGGGCCCTTCCAGCCGAGAGATTTCTGTCGCCGAACCTCTGCCAGAGAATTTGTGAAAGCTCAAAACCCAACCAGCGATCCTCAATTCTCCTTACGAGCTGTGCCTTCACGAGATTCTCCCAGATGTCTCTCTCATTCTCTATAGCCTGGAGGATCGCTCTTTTGGTAACCTCATGGAATTCTGCTCTTCCTATATGAGATGCAAAGGGTTTTAAAAGATTTGTCAGGTCCCAGGCAATTTTTTCCCCTTCAATATCAGGATCTGTGCCGATCAAAACTTTCTCGCACTCAAAGGCCAGATTTCTTAGAACCTCAATCTGGTTTCCTGCATAGTAGATATCGCTGGAACCGCAGATCGGACATTTATTCCCCTCAGTAAATTGGTAATTGCAACTTCTGCATTTTCTTATGGGTGCGTATACCGGAATAAATTCTCTTTTAGTCAAAACCCCATGGAATCCTCTATTGGTGACCAGATCCACCACATGGCCCAGCGAGGGAGCAATTATAAGAACATAGTTGTGAGTTGCAACTTCATAGACTATGGCATTTCCCAAAATCCTTATATTAGGCCTTCCAAAGAAATTGGCTATATGCTTGGCCTTATTTGGGCTCTCAACAATAAAGAGTAGGGGTTTTACAAGCTCCTCACCCTTAGAAGCAAATCTCAGCTTTCTCCTATCTTCCTCTATTTCCCTTCTAAGGGTAGGCAAATCAATATCTTCCAGAGAATGGAATTCTATATCATAAAGGGATGCTCTTTTTTCAAAAATTTTTATTCTTCTCTCATCATCCAGGAGAAAACTGGCGCCCTTAGTGATGCCACCTGAGTAGAGACGAGAGCACCTTCCCGAACCTTGGATATATGTCCTTACATCGGGAAATATTATTTTTCCCTCACGATAGAGAAATCCCTCGCCCTCTACTATCTCCCCTCTTCTGAAAAGTTCCTTTATTCTATCTCTAATTTTCTCTATTTCTTTTTTATTTGCAAGCTCTTTCAGCTTGGGATCCCCCAGGAGATAGGCCATTGTAAGGAGCAGTCTATCATTCAAGGAATCCACATCCTCTGCCCCTACCCTGAATCTTGGTATGCCATAGAATACAACGAATTTTATCCTTTCTGGGAGATCTATACCTCTTATAAGAGAACCGTAAGGTGTGGCAACACCTACAAGATAATCCAGTTTTCCATCTTTAAACTTCTGGTAGGCTTCCTTATCCTGAGAAAGAACAAATCCCACAGAAAAATTTTTGAGAATAGAAATAAGAGCTTTTGCTTCCTCAGCAGTGGGTGCAAAGATCAAGCCTCCAGAACCCATCTCATGAAGGATTTTCATCAACGAGTCCTTTGAAGCTTTAATATCTACCACATTTCTAACAGAATTTTGTGAAGTCCCGACATCAAAGTTCAATTTTTCTCTCAGTATCTGGGTATTGTAGCCTCTGGAGCCTGTGGCTGTGGAAACCATAAGCACCCCTTTACCATGAAGAACAAGTGAGATAACCTTCTCAATATTCTTGGATTTTTTGAGAATTGCATCCACATCATCCACAAAAATGAAATTAAATGCAAGATGTGAGATTAATTTGAAATTTCTAGAGAGAAATGCTGAGGTGGTAAGTAGAATTTTGAAATTTCCTTTCTTCACCCTCTCCTGAAATTTCTCTTTTTCCTCCTTCTTCATTTTTCCATGATAGTACACCACAAGACCTTCTTCTCCAAATCCTCTAAGTTTTTCGAATGCTTCCTTAAGAAGAATTGTAGTAGGAAATATAAGATAGCACCTCCTGCCCTTTTCTGCAAGGTAAAGAGCCATTATAATTCCGAATGAAGTCTTTCCTATCCCTGTGGGGGCTATGGCCGCAAAGGATTGTCCACCAAGAATTCTCTTGGCCCACATCCTCTGCAAAGCTCGTGGAGGCGATTTCATCTTTTCCCTGAAAAAATCCTCAAATTTTCTATACTCCCAGGAAAGTGAAGTGTAGGATAATTTCTTTTTCTTCTTTTCACAAAAATTTTTCTCTATCTCACCCCATGTTAGATCCTCACCGCACTGTGGGCACAGCTCTTCATAAATTACAGTAATCACAGATAATGAAATTGAAAAATAAATATTTAAAGAATCCGCTCAGAGCTCAAAGCTTCTCTCTTATTCTGTGAAGAAGCTGAGCAGGACTCTCTACAGGATATTCTATGGAATCAAGAATTTCCTCTATGGGTTTGCCCATGATTTTGCCCTTCAGCCTTTTTAAGAGAGCATCTTTTTCCACGGGAAAATCAAGACCTTTAATGCTTTTGAGTATATGCACAGCCCATTCCACTCCCAAGCTCTTTGCACTCTCCTCCATGATTTCAATCCTCTCTCTGAGATTATCTCTCTTCTCCTTTATGGCTCTATACGCCATTTTAGCGAGACCGCCTGCAATATGCTCCTTTTCCTTCTCCCCCTCACCCTTCAGATACTCCATGACCTTGCTCTCCTTGGCACTCAATATTTTCTTCACTGTCTGCTCCGTTATTCCCAAATACTCTGCAATCTCTCTATTTGTCTTTATCGCCTCGTTCTTTAGTGTAATTACATAGGCAGCCTCCGCTAGGCTTGGAAGCCATGTGAGATTTCTATATTCCACAAGATTTTTGAGCCCTCCCAGAATCCTTATACTTTCATGAAATATTCTTTCGGCGATTTCATCTATATTTCCTTCCTTAACAGGTCTTCCTATGACTTCCATTTCAATCACCTCCCCTGGCTATCTTGCTCAAAGGTTCCTTAATTTCGATCAATCCAGTATCTGTTATTTCAAAAACATAGGTTTCAGTGCTGTGAGGTGCCAGGCGGCAACCATCTATTCTTATCGTTCTAACAACTTCCCCTATATTCTTTCGATAAAGTGTGGACGCCCACTTACTTGTGATAACCTCCTTGTCCATTACTATGGTTCCATCCACTATGTGCGCCACCGCAAGTCCTCCGGCAGCTTCTGCAGTCTCACTGCTCTGCGATGACCTCTTTTGAGAGACAAGTAGAGCAGTTTGGTTCCACTTTTTAAGAAAATTGAAAATCTGTCTAACTATTTGCCTGGCAAGCACTTCCCTGTGCTCGTAGAGCCCTGTAATGCTGTCTATTACCACATTTTTTGTGTTTTTCTTCTTTATAGCATAGGACATGGTGTCTAGAAGCGCCGAGAGATTCTCTCTCAGCTCCACCTCCTGAGATGCGTCTACAATAATCATATTCTTCTCAACATTCTCAAAGTTAAGCCCCATAACAGTAGCTTTCTGCTTTAGAGTAGCATAAAGAAAATGAGCAGGAGATTCCACTGTTACAAATAGAACAGGGTAATTCCTGGCGGCCTGATATACAGCAAATTGCTCTGCCAGAACAGATTTTCCCGTATCAGGAATTCCAGTGACGTTGATAACGGATAAATAGGGTATGCCTCCCAGAGGTCTTTTCACATATTTTCCGCTTCTCTCATCATAGGCAACGGTGTAAAACATTTCATCTAACTTTGTTCCCGTGGGAATACCAAATATCTTTGGAGCCTTATTTTGCAGATCGGATAACATGTAAACATACTCCTGGTAATTCATATTTCCTTATAAAAGTACTTCTATAAAAATTTTTTTTGTTGCATTTGTCAGACATGGAAAATGAGAAGTTTTAAATATAATAAAGTTGATATCTGACATATGGCTGACAAATTTTCTGAATACATTTCCAAGGAATTATTCGAGTATGGAGAATATCTGAGGGGAGAGAAGAGGAGTGAGAATACGGTTAAAGAATATACCTATTTCGTGGAAAATATGCTTCGTCATTTCCGCAAAGAAGTGGAGAATATCACCTCTGAGGATTTAAAGAGATACAAAATGTACCTTTCCACAAGAAAAAAATACTCGAAAAATACTCTGTATCTGGCAATTGAGGCAATAAAGGCTTATTTCAAATACAAGGGATTAGATACTGCCAGAAATCTTTCCCCGCCAAAGAGACCAAAACAGATGCCAAAGTATCTTACGGAGAATGAGGTGAGAAAACTTCTTTCAGTGGCAAGCGAGAATCCAAGAGATTATGCTATTCTCTCCTTCCTAGCATACTCTGGATTGCGTGTGAGTGAGCTCTGCAATTTAAAAATTGAGGATGTGGATTTTCATGAAAGAATTGTGAGGGTTCATGGTAAGGGAGATAAAGATAGAATAGTTATTGTAAGTCCTCACGCAATGGAAGCCTTAGAAAAATATCTCTCCACAAGAAAAGATTCTTTAGAGTATCTATTCTCCTCTCAAAAGAGTGAAAAAATTACAAGAGTTCAGGTTTTCAGAATAGTGAAGAAATACGCAAGAAAGGCAGGAATAAAGAAAAATGTTACTCCTCATGTTCTGCGTCACACTCTTGCCACAACATTGCTTAAAAGAGGCGTGGATATAAGGTACATACAGCAATTCTTGGGGCATAGTAGCGTGGCTACCACACAGATTTACACCCATGTTAACGATGAGATGCTCAGAGCTGTTTACGATAAGGTCTTGCAGGAATACTGAGATATTTCAACAATGTAGGTTTCTTTTTCAATATTTTGGCGACCACACGCGAAGGATAATCTATATCCCCATAGTTATTTATTATCTCTATTATTCTCTCATCCTTGAGATCTCTAATTATACGATTGAAATCTCTATCCCTTATTTTTCTGTAGATTTTGTGAATCTCATATGCCCTATTAAGCTCCTTTCCGATTCTCTCCTGCCAGCATTTTTCATATGCGCCAAGGAACCTATCTGAATAATCCCCTTTTTCAAGAGCTCTGTTTATTGTCTCCACAGCACATTGGGCAGAGAGAAGAGAGGGATAAACTCCCCCACCGCTTGTCGCCTTAACCTGGGAAGCTGCATCTCCTACCAGAAGTATGCCGTGAGCATAGCTTCGATCCACCATCCCAATTGGTATTCCCCCTCCTGAAATAGCTAAGGGCTTTACATTAAGCCTCTTCAATAGTTTCCTTAGATGTTTCCAAGCAGAAGAATAAGATGCAAGACCTATTTTTGCCATGTCTTCAAAAAGAGGGATTATCCAGGCGAAGAATCCTGGAGCTATATTATTTCCCAGAAAAATTTCCACTTTTTCAACATCTTCAACTTCATATCTTGTAATAACCTGCATGGCACCAAGGATTCGGGGAGCTCTGATTCCTATACTTTTTCTCACTACACTATTTATACCATCCGCACCAACAATTATACGCGCTCTATACTCCCCCTTATTTGTAATTACCCAGGGATACTCTATTTTTCTCGCTCTTTCTTTCAGATGTAGCTCACATCCTCTATTTATGGCCCTTCTTGCAAGCTCTCTGTCAAAGGTAACGCGATCCACAACATATCCTTTTATCTCATCACTTCCTATATCCAGAGAATTTTCATCGGGAGAATATATTCTTGCCCTCTTAGCAGGATGCAATATCCCGTATTTATCCACAATTTCGAATACATGAGTTGAGAAAAGCCCCCCACAGTGACATGGGTTTCCTATTCCACTATGCTCTTCAAGAATAAGAACGCTGTAACCAAGGGATGAAAGTTTTTCGCCTGTGTAAAGGCCAGCAGGACCACCACCAACAATGATTGCATCGTATATCACATAGGAGAAAGGGATTGAAGGTAAAATAAATTTTGGATTATGAAAGGGATTCTATTATATCCACCCCTCTGCTTGCCCCTATTCTTGATGCCCCAGCCTCTATCATCTCTATGGCTTGAGAAGCATTTTTAATCCCTCCAGCCGCCTTGATTTTCAATTCTGGAAATTTTTGATGAATGAGCTTTATATCCCTCACCTTTGCCCCTTCTTTTCCAAACCCTGTGGAAGTTTTAACAAAATCCGCCCCTGCGTTTTTTATGAGCTCACATGCCTTCAACTTCTCTTCATCTGTCAAGTAGCAGGTTTCTATGATTACCTTTACCTTCACACCTTGGGGATGTGCCACTCCCACCATTTCTCTTATTTCCCTTTCCACCTCAGAATAATTTCCCTCCTTGAATGCCCCGATGTTCATTACCATATCTATTTCATCTACCCCATCATGAATTGCCATCAGTGCTTCCTGAATTTTCACCTCGGGGAAAGTTGCTCCCAAAGGGAAACCTACAACACTAATGACCTTTATATTCTCATTTTTCAAAAGTTCCTTTGCATCCCTGACTCTGTATGGATTTACACATACACCGTAGAATCCATATCTTTTTGCCTCCTCACAGAGCTTTTCTATATCTTTTCGAGTTGTAAATGCCCTCAGCTCAGTATGCTCTATATATCTTGCCAGCTCTCTTGCGTTCATAATTTCCAGA
>Ga0180298_1000247_pt1 | contig 12717 bp, 8 predicted proteins | sample GuaBasSediGuay13_FD_121800 | JGI IMG/M metagenome (GOLD analysis project Ga0180298, IMG submission 121800) | Subseafloor sediment microbial communities from Guaymas Basin, Gulf of California, Mexico - Guay13, Core 4488-10 , 4-6 cm | ecosystem: Environmental > Aquatic > Marine > Hydrothermal vents...
GAGATTACAAATTTGTTTAAAAAGCAGCATTACGCTCTTGTTGGCCATCACAGCTCAGTTAAACTGTGCCACTGGTTAAAGGAGAGTATAAAGAATAATCGTGTTTGCTACAAGCAGAAGTTCTATGGTATTGAGTCACATAGGTGTCTTCAGATGACTCCAGTTACAGCTTGGTGTACCCACAACTGCATTTTCTGCTGGCGCCCAATGGAAGGGTTCTTGGGGGTAGAACTACCAAGGCCATTTGATGACCCAGCTTTTATTGTGGAGGAGAGTGTAAAGGCCCAAAGGAAACTTTTGAGTGGTTATTGGGGAGTAAAAGATCAGATAAATGTTAAAAAACTTGAAGAGGCCATGGAACCAAAGCATGCTGCCATAAGTCTCTCCGGTGAACCCATGCTTTATCCCATGATAGGAGAACTGGTTGAAGAGTTTCACAAGAGAGGATTCACAACGTTCATAGTGAGCAATGGTACGGAGCCGGAAGTTCTGGAAAAGATGATGAAAGAAAACAAACTGCCGAGGCAGCTTTATATCTCTCTAACGGCCCCTGATGAGGAGACATATCAAAGAGTAAACGTACCTATGATTCCGGATGGATGGGATAGGATAAACAAAACACTTGAACTCATGAGAGATTTGCCCACCAGGACCGTCATAAGACTTACACTAGTCAAGGGAGAAAACATGCACAATCCGGAAGGCTATGCAAAGCTTATAATGAAGGCCAAGCCGATGTTTGTTGAGGCAAAGGCTTACATGTTTGTGGGGTTCTCAAGAAATAGATTGACCATAAATAACATGCCAAGTCATGAGGATATAAAGGCCTTTGCAGAGGAGCTGGTGGAAAATCTCCCGGGATATCACATAGAGGATGAATACCCGCCCAGCAGGGTTGTTTTGATGATGAGAGATGACATAAGAAAGGCGGATAGAGTTATAAAACATTAGCTCTTTTTCCGCAATCTTTATTTGTTTTGACTGCATAACATTTAATTAGGTAAATTAGTATAAAACCTAGTTTAGAGGTGCGGAGGATGAAGAGAATATTTTCACTAATCTTAATTCTGTTAATGATTATCCCTTATGTCAGCGCAGTTCCTATTTTAGATGATTCCACTAGATTTCTAATCGAGGGCAAGGATTACATGGATAGTACACAGGAAATAAGCTTGTCTTTAATGGCTTTGGGTTCAAGTTACTCCATCGCTGAAAACCTTACTAAAGAAAACATTACATTATTTGTAGAGGAGTTGCTGGAAAGACAGAATTCTGATGGAGGATGGGGATATTATGAGGGGAGTATAAGCAATGTTGTGGACACTTCATACGCAGTAATAGCTTTAAAAAGAGTAATTGATCTTTATTATCCAAATGAGGATATCTATCGTAAAATTTCCAAAGCTCTTGAGAATGGATTGGATTTTATCTCCGGGTCTTACACTCTTAACGGATGGGGGTATATACCCAATACCCTCCCTGAGTTCTATCCAACCGTCATGGCTTTATGGGCATTGGGTGAGAATGGGTATTCCATTGAGGATGAAATGATAAAAGATGCCATTAAATATCTAGAAAATGTTACAAAACCAGGGTTGAGAGAAGAAGAGGTTGTGGCATTAAAGATCCTCGCCTACAACAGTGTGGGGTATTCGGTTGAGGACTCTTTGATAGAGAAAGCATGGGGACTGGTTAAGGCTGAAAATAGTACTATAAAAGAAAAAGCCTTGCTCACTTATGCACTCCTAAATTATGAAGGAGTAACATTTGAAACAGCGAAAATGGTCGGTACTATTGAAAATCTAAATGAAAGATATGAAAATGGCTTCTTGTACTGGGCGAATGAGCCTGAGGCGTTAGTGGAAAGAGAAGCACTTCAAACCTCTGCATTGGCAACTTTGGACATTGGGTTTGCTGAACTTGGGATCTCCCCAGTGTTACTTGGTTTCTCAAGAGAAGTTTGTTTAATAATAAAGTCCTCTCAAAACCCGGATGGTGGATGGAGTTATCTGCCGAAATACCCATCAAATGAGATTGCCACGTATTACGTGCTTGCAAATATTAACCTATGCTTTTCGGGCGGAGGAATTGATGAAGCTTTAGACTGGGCAAAGAGCAGACTTCCAGCTAACCAAGAGGCTGTTTTAAAGGAAAGAAGACTCTTGCCAAGATATGTATATAACCTGCTTATTCTTGCGAAGTTCAACATGCTTAGTGAAGAAGAAAAGCATGAGAATATTGAGCTTATAAAAAGTTTAAAATTGCAAGACGAACTCTGGGGCAACATTTTGGGCCCTCAGCCTAAAGAGACAGCATTAGCAATAAAAGCACTGTTAGCGTTGGGTGTTTCACAAGAGGATCCCGATATTCAGAAAGCTAAAAAATGGCTTCTTTCAATATCAGATGGAGGTTGGGGGGCCTATGTACAATCTAGGTACTACTCCTACATGACTACTCCAGAAGTTGAGACAACGCTTGAAGTTCTAGAAGCATTGTCAAGAATTTCTACTAAAGAAGAACTTCAACCACATATTAATTGGCTTATAAACCAGAAAACTGATATAGGATGGCCAAATGTAAAAACTATTTACTTCTACAATGTTCTGGTATATACAGGGGAACCAAGGACAGATTTGACAGCTAGGGCGGTTAATTTGTTGAGCAAGTTTGGTTACAACTACCGCGAGGATTTTGTCGAATGGATATTAGATCATAGAGAGGAAATTAAGGACAAACAAAATCTGTTGGAGGCTGCCTTAGTATTAAGAGCTTTGTACCCATCCCCAGACAAGATAGACCTCTGGTGGATAAACAAGGTTTTATATAATGAGGGATTTCAGGTTGTATATACACCGGGCAAGTACTATACAGCCAGATTCGTCCAAACTGCACTAGAAAATCACTTTAACAAGACATACTCACTCTCAGAGTTTGAAGACTTTGAGGAGTCAAACTACGTGGTTGTGGGGGATTTAGATGATTTTAACATCAGCAAATACAATCCCGCTGTCTCAATAGAGGTGAAGAATGACGTGGTGCTTGTTAATGGCCGTCCTTACAAACTTCAGGACTATACAACCATTATAATAGCGGGAAAATACGAACATAATTACATAATGTTTGTTCTCTATCATAAAAACTCCAAGGCCGTTAGAGAAATCTTTAGCTCTGGGATGTTTAAGTATTTTAGATCACCAGTAGTCATAAGTTGGTACAAATATTCAGATGTTCCGTGGATAATGCCAGAACTAGTAGGAGAATTTGTGGGGTGAAATTACTTTGAGGGCTTTAATCATTGGAGTGGGTCAGTGTGGGACAAAGATAGCAGACTTGTTCGCCTTAGTGGACTTTGAGGCATTGGCAATAAACACTTCAAAGAGTGACCTTGACTACTTGAAGCATATACCGAAGGAAAGGCGAATACTGATAGGAGAAAGTTTAACAGGCGGAAAAGGAGTAAATGCAAACCCAATACTTGGAAGAGAGGCAATGAAAAGAGACCTCTCAATGGTGATGAAAAAAATAAACGCTATGGTTGGTTATAGTGACGTTGACATCTTTTTCCTCACTTTTGGTTTTGGCGGGGGCACTGGTTCTGGGGGGGCACCTATTTTAGCTGAAGCTCTCAAAGATGAATATCCTGATTCACTTGTGGTTGCAGTTGGCGCTCTTCCCTTGAAAGAGGAGGGAATAAGGCCCACAATAAACGCTGCAATAACTATAGACAAACTCTCAAAAGTGGCCGATTCTATAATAGCCATAGACAATAATAAGCTCAAAGAAAGTGGGGAAGACATAACACGGGCCTATGAAAAAATAAATCGCACAATAGTTGAACGCATAGCGTCTTTATTGGCGTTGATTGATATTCCAGGTGAGCAGACCCTTGATTCTAGTGACCTGAAGTTTGTATTGAATGCTTTTGGAAGCTTTGCGACAGTGGGCTATGCAAAGGCAGAGGCCAGCAAAGTTAGAAACTTATCCAGACTTATCTTAAAATCTTTTGAGAATGAAGGTCTCTATCTTGAGGCTAACATAGAATCTGCACTTTATGGTTTGGTAGCAATTCACGGGCCACCAGAACTTTTGAAAGCTAGGGATATATTTGAGGCCCTCAGCTATTTGACCAAGAAAATTAAAGGAAAGCAAATTTTCCGGGGCTTTTATCCGGATCCAAGGGAAAAGGAGATAGAAGTGGTTACACTCTTGACTGGGATCTATGAGAGCAAGAGCATTGAGGATATAGTTGTAGTTGCCAAAAAATATGCTCAATCTTTTATAAAAGCAAAAGAAGAGGCTGTGACAAAGAAAAACGAGCTGTTAACCGGCCTACCCGACTTTGATGACATTTACCCGGGTGAGGTTAATGAAAGACTCGATTGATGTAGCACTGGATCTAAAAGAGAAGGAAGTTTATTCCCACATAGCCCATGAAAGTGCGGAGGATATGATTAGGATAATTTCTTCAATAGACGCCGAAAGGGCAAAGATTAGGGGTGAAATTATTCATTACGAGGACGACTGGGATGAACTCATGAGACAGAGGGTGGCCAAAGGAAAGAGACACACTGCCTTTGACTTTTACAACCCTTCTCTTCTCACGATATGGGAAAACAAGGTAAAGAATATGAAAAAGGTTAAAAATCTGTTTAAGCTTGGATTAATTCTTTTGGGCCTCTTTATAGCTGGTGGAGTGGTGGCTACAGTTATTTATAGAGAATTCTGGGTCCTGATACCCTTGAGTGTTGTCCCGATGGTTATATTCCTATTTGACTACAAAAAGAATGCCCTCGATATTGGTTACTATCAACTTACCCAGCTTTTTATTGAGGAACTTAAAGAACTCCTAAAGAAATATGAACTTGACCCCGAAAGGTACAAATTCAAAATATTTAATCATGATTATTTCGGAGTTTTAACGAAAAAAATTGGCACCAATGTTTTTGCAATGGTAAAAAAAGATTAGGGTGATGGAAAGCGTTAAATAATTTGCTGGCGTGTTATTATTTAGTATGGTGAGAAGAATGAAAAAAGGACAGATATCGCTGGAATTCATATTCATATTTGTGTTATTTATGGTACTCCTAACTTTCTCAATTAGAAATGTTACCTTCTCCAGCGAGCACTCTTCAGATATGTTGAGAATTCAGGTTAGTGAAGAGGCAAAGTTATTTGCAAACACGGTTTCCAATGCAATATCTCAGGTTTATGCTCAAGGGCCAGGTGCAAAGACAACTGAATACTTTACTTTCAGGTACTTAAACGACAACTATTTCCTTACAAGGGCGTTTGATATGGATGGAACACCTCAGATCTTGATAGGATATAAAAATGGCACTTATGTTGCTATTTTGGATAATGCCAATCAGACCATAAACGTAAACGAGACAGAGACAAAAAAGAAGAACTATTTCTGGAGTAGGTCCCTCTATGCAAGAGATTTGTCAAACGACACCTCAATTTACTATCCGAATAACGTCGTTATAGATAGTTATGCGGGAATAGTTGTGAACGCTGCAGATTTACCCTCGACATTAACGATTGTTGTGGAGTGGAATCCAGATAGAAATGAGAGCTGGATTTTCAACTCTACTGCCCAAGAGCTTAGGATAAACCTTAACGTCGGTGGTTAGTATGAGGGGACAGTTGAGCTTGGACCTGCTTTTTGCCTTCGTACTTGTTACTCTCACGATGTTAAACTTGATTTATCTAGCTAATAATGAGATGGCCCATGCAGAGAGCTTTGATGTAATGGCAAAGGTAAGAGTTTTTTCAGCTGAAATAGTTGACCATACTGCCAAGGTTTATGCTGTGGGGGAAGGATACAGCCTCAAAGAGGAAGCTCCAGTGATCTCGGGAGCTGTTTTTAACGTCACGTTTGATGGAACAACAAACAAAATAATCGTAAATGCTACGGTGGATGGAAAGAGATACTGGATAGTGAAGAACTCCACGGTTCCCATAGCAAATGCATCGATAAGTGTTACCAGTGGGGGGAGTTTTTGGATAAAAACCGTGAAAATAGGTGATATGCTCTATGCGAACATCACGAACAGCACAAACGGCCATTGAGATGATATTCATACTGTCTGTAATATTTATTGGGTTAATGTTAGTGCTCCCCTCTTACACTGATAATAACACAAATATAATGATAGTGAGCTATGTGAGAAGTTCCCTTTCAAAGGCAGTTGATTATTTGAATACCGGGGTCATGACTGACGATGAGCCTTATAAAAGCACGTTGAATCCATTATTGTCACAGATTACGGAAAACCCACACTTATCTATTAAAAATCTCACCTCAGAGGAGAATCCAACCCAAGTTAACATAACAATACTGATTTCGACTCCATATTTATCTATCCAGAACCTTAATAATAGCATTGTCTCAAGTCTCACGGAGTTTCTTGAAAAAGATCTTGTGGAGAACTATCACTTTACAAACGATACCGAGGGTTTGAAGTATGGTGGAAAGAGAGTAAACATAGAAATTGATGTGGTGAGAGGATGAAGAGGAGAGGGCAACTGCTTTCAATAGATGCCTTGCTTTCACTGGTCATTGTTGTCATGGTTGTGGGGGTAGTTATGAATACCAATGACATGATTAAGGCTGAGATAACTAACCTTCTGGACTGGTACGATAGGGCAAACATTGCCAACAATATGCTTGATGTTTTAACCAAAAATCCCGGTTATCCAGAGGACTGGGAGAGTAATGTGGGTAATGTTAGGATTGTGGGATTGAGGGATGTTGATTATCAATTTGCTTTAGATTATGAAAAATTAGAGGCTTTAAACACTTCTATAAATGGTGCATTTATACAAAACAGTTATCTTTTAAATCTAAGTAGGGGTCACGATTTTGAAATTGAGGTTTATATAACAAAAAGAGACGTCAATGCTAGTGGACGATTCCCACGTGGAGAGACAAACATAGTATTTGAGTCTAATCCGGGTGTGAATCTAGATATAAATGGAAGTTCTCCTAATGGAGTATTTCAAGTTGAATGGATAGAGATAACAAAAAATAATGGCTCAATATATAGAAATGAGCAGATATGTACTTCTCTAAAAAGTGGCAATCTAGTGGATTTAGAAAATAATGATGTGCTTGAATTTAAAGTTTCAGAGGATATAACAATAACTGGAATAAGAGGTGAAGTGATAGGTCCTTATTTGATACCTGCAGGTTCAATAGTCACAATAAACGTGCTTGTAACCCAGTCTAAGGGATTTCAAATAAACTATGGTGGAGGGAGTTGTTCTTATCCTTACTCCTTTAAAGTGACTGGTCAAGGAAATGTGAAAGTCTCAGTAGACTACATAGACTATGGAAATTGGAACTTGACTTCCCGTGCTACCCACTTTTTGAATCTTACAAAACCCACATACAAATTTGCCGTAATCAATAGATCGGTATATACGGATGAGAATGTGATGAATGCATCAAAGGTTCGGTCACCGTGGATACAATATGAAAGAAGGGACTTCGTAGTTAAAAAGAAGATTTACAATAAAACTATCAAAGTTGGAACTACTAAGCGAGTGTTGGTCTCTGGAAGACTTATTGAAAATATTCCAGCTCACTTTTATTTAGAGTTCCAAGTTTCGGGCACTGGAAATGCAACATTTGTAATTGTAGATGATGTGCAAGTTAGAGGCCTTTATATAGAGAAAACCGCTCAAACATCTTCTCTCAAAGCAGTATTATTCTGGAGGGAAAATGGTCAGAACATAACAAAGTTTTACACTGGAAATACCACCAGTGTGAAGATACTTTGGGGCGATTTATTTGAAGAATTGCCACCAGAGCATATGTCAAAGATCGTTGAGCTGTGGATATATGAGAACAACTTTTCAGATCTCATTCTCAGGGATAAAGGGGATTTAGACCTTTTGTTGGGTCCTCTTTTTGAACAAACAAGGATAAAACTTTGGGTGTGGGATGACAGATGAGGAGGAAAGGGTTTATTTTTACACTTGACGCATTGCTGTCATTGATCTTGGTCATGGTATTTGTTAGCAGTGTAGTGGCTATTATAGATAACACGAACGTTTACAGCACTTCCTTAAGAGAAGGGAGCAAATATAAAGCCGAAGATGTCCTTACTATCCTGAGAACTGTCCCATTGAAGGAGATAGTTCCCCAAAACATAATCGAACAGTGGAAAAGCGAGGGGACGCTTAATTTGAACCTGGTAGATGAAAACATGCCCCCCCTTGATATAGTTGCAACTTACTGGGCAACTAGAGAGCTCTTCCCGGAGAAAAACCTCACCCACAAAGCGGAGTTAATTTTGGGCTATTTGCTGAACAAAACTCTTGAAGGATATTACTACGAACTCCTTATAAACAACTATACTAGCCCATATCTAAGAAAGGTTGGCGCCAGTTACCCCAAAGCCTATGAGGTCTCTCCCGCTACGCTAACGTTGAGCGGCTATGCATTCAATCAAACCCCGAGGGGATATGTGGCGAGGGCATATTTGACAAAGTTGCGAGCCAAAGAAACAACTTACACTTACTTTGGAAGCTCAGCATTTGCGCATGCTCCAAGCAGTCAGGACTATACGATAATAAGATACATAATACCGAATGAAGAAGAGAATGAACTGCCATATGATGCCAATATAACTAAGATAAAGTGGTTCGCTCAGCCCAGATGGTTTTCTCCCTCCTCATATATGCGTCTGTTTATAGATGGAGAGCCAGTTAAGTGTGGCCAGTTTAGAGATGATACCTTTGTAGAATACAGCATATGGGAAGTTCTTGAGGATTCAAACCCCAGTGATCCACAGACATGTAACATGTTGGAGATTCTAAAGAGGCACAACGATTTAAGAAGACACACCTTTGAGGTGTGGGTTTATAATCCAGGGGGCTCTTCCTACACAGGGGGAGTTCATCCTAACGTTTTTATAACCCTAACTTACCAAACATCCCAGTTAAGCACTTTCAATTATCCGCAAACATTTCATTTTGATGAAATTGAAACAGAGCATCCATTCCAAGTGGAGAATGCTATTTTTATAGGAGGAAACTTAAGCTCTCTATACGTTCAAGTTCAGATTATAAATGCTTCAAAAGTTAGTGAGCCTAACTATCCTAAACTTTACTTAACTTATCTTGATAGACGGATTTCAGTAGGAAATAGAACGTACATTGGAAATGATACTTATGTCTGGGACAATCAGACTATTCTTACCGCACTTCAAAATGAAGGCATGTATATTGGCAATTTATCAAAAACATACCTGTGGTTTGCGGTAACTTTTGGAATGGATTATCGAGAAGACTCTGGGGGAAGTGATAAAACCTACAGTTATACACTAAATCTTAATTATGAGAACTCTTATATTAGGGCCGTATATACTCCAGAAACTGCAAAGACACTCTATTCTATCGACATAACAGAGGAGATAACAAAAGACGATGTTATTATACTTAGTAACTACACGACAACTGATTATTCCGTGCCATTTTATACAATGCTCACCTGGAAATACACTTTGCCTTTGAATGTTACTCCTATTTGGACAAAACTTCACATAGTCCGTTTGCATCATGTTGAAGATCCGGACAAGGATCAAAAAATCTCTATATCTCCAGGCGTGAACAACTGGACTGTATTGTACTGTCACAGTAGCGGAAATCTTGAGTGTACCCCAAATAAGCCATTTGCAGATCCGGCGTTTACGAGATGGGGAATTGTAAATATGATGAGAAATAATACTGGCGAGCCTGTGGTTAGGGCTCTTGCTCCAAGAGAGAATTATATCAAAGTGGAAACAGGAGATGCTTATGTAATCTCCGGAGATTTCACTACAGGAGAATTTACATATTTGTTGGATGCCTATGCTCCTTATGGAGATATAAAGCCATATTTACTCCAAGGATACCCTGAAGTCCAAGCATACAATCTCACGTATAAATATGGTAGTGGAAGCCTTGGAAGTATATTTGTTGGAGATACAAAGGCTATTGAAAATGGCCAATACATGAACCGTACAGTTGATCAGCTTAATCCTCAAGACTATGCTGTTGATGATGCTATTATAAGACTATTTCAGAAACTGGGAGGAGATGGATGGGAAAAACCAATATTAATTGAGCTTAAGGATACAAAGATAAGTTTCGCATCGTTGAAAGGTATCCCTAGGTCTATCAAGCCAATAATGATAACCTTGCGGGTTTGGAGGGAGGGCTAATGAAAAGGAGAGGATTTATACTTAATTCACTAGTTTTGGTTCTTCTTATTCCTATGCTCTTACTTCTGGCAACATATGAGGACGTCACCTCTTGGATTGTACAATCTCAAAGTGAGAGAGTCCAAGTAGAGAGAACGTTTAGAGTGACTTCCTACTTAGAGGAAGACTTTAAAAATGCTTTAGAGTTATCAACGAAGCGTGCACTCTCATTAATGGTTGATTTTGTGACCAATGAGCACACGCCAATAGATAACGCGAGTAAAGCTATACAAGAGTTGATTTTAAGAGGAACATATCCACAACTTAGTGAGTATAGTAGAGTAAACCTTTTTATGAGAAATAATACTCTGCGAGATTGGATTATTAATTTGAGAGAGGAGTTGAGTAGGCAGGGCTATGTTTTAAGTCCCTCTGTTGATGAAATTTTAAATAATATCCAAATAACAGTGGCACCTTTGGATTCATTTCATATTGTTGTAAATGCATCTATACCAAACATATTGATTCAGGATATCTCAGGTAAAGTAGTTTACAATTCATCTCTCCCTCAAGATGGCAGCACATACGCTGTGATTTCTATAGAAGGAATGGAAGATCCTTTATTCTCGTATTTGACTTATGGCAGATATTCTAGAATAGTTAGTTCATGTAAGTTCATGTATCCAAGTTTAACGAAGCCTATTAAGATGGTAGAGGGGTTTGGTTCTTCAGATATAGAGAAGTTCTCAGGACAAGTTTCAGTCTCTCTTGAAAATCTTACCTCAAATAAAATCTATGTGGGAGACTACTATACTGAAAAAGATGCTCTAGGGTATATTGTAAAGAACGAGCCCGGTATATCGGTGAATAAGCCTATAATATTCAACACCACCATTAATAATATCGAGGTTTCTCCATTGGACATATTCGAGGATGAGGATATAGCCGTAATGGTCTTTGGAAATATAAGTGGAGCCTGGTGCCCAGATGCCTCTGCATATGAGTATAGGGTTGAAATGAATATCTCCAGTTTAGACTTTCAGTCTAATGCTTTAACCTTACTTGAGATTCCTGCTTCTGTATTGAGTGGTGCGTATCATAATGGAACTCTGGCTTCAATTAGAGTGTATGATGTTGGATGTAATCCAATCCCGTTCTGGATAGAAAAGTGGGGGAACGACGAGATATTGATCTGGATAAAAACGGGGACTACAAACCAGTATTTCATATATTATACCGCAGATCCTGCTTATGCCATCGATGGATATAACAAAGAGATGCTGTTTGACCTCTATGATGATTTTGAGGGCACGTCAATAGATACTACCAAGTGGGACATATTGGGGAGTGCTACTGTAGATGGAAACGGAACTCTAATTGTATCGGCTGGCGAAAAAGCAAGTGTCTTAGAATCGAAAATGTCTTTTAACTACCCAATATTTGTGAGATACAAAATGAAGGGTTCATCCGGTACTGCCGATTTTGATGCAGGAATATCAGTTGTATTTGGTATCCCGGGAGGAGAGAGATTATTGGTTAATGTAACATATGAGGGACCACAACTATCAGACTATACCAATATTCAAATTCCAATTAAGCTTGAAGGAACGGACTTCCCCGATTATATTAACGCGCAAGATAATACAGCAGAAATTAAGGTCTATGATAATCAGGAGAATGAGGTGCCATTTTGGATTGAGTATTGGAATACCACAGAGAGAACGGCACTAATATGGGTAAAGAGTAGTTTTATCTATGATCGCCGGCAAGGAAATACCTACTATTATCATGCTACTTTTTACATTGAGTACAACACTGGAACTCTGACAAGAGGAAATGGGACGGCCGTATTTGAGTTTTTTGACGATTTTGAGGATAGCACTTGGCAAGATACATGGGAGTTGGTAGGAAGTACAAGGGCCAATATTGCTCAAACTAATGGAACCTTGATAATAAAAAATGGCAATCGCCTCCTTGCATTGAGAAACAATGTGGATATAAATCTCTATGGGGACTATACAATTAGATTTAGGATGAGACCCTACAGTTACTATGGAGATTGGGATGCAGGGATTGGAGTTGAAGACTTTAATGTAAGAGATGGGTCATATAATACTTTGCTATTTACTGACGATGTTCCACCTAGTGGAGACTATTTGGCGATTCATAGGGCCTGGTGGATGTGGACATGGCGAGAGAGAGGACCAGAGATAATTCCTCAAGAACGTGGGGATAATAAATTCCACACGTATGAGGTTCAAGTATTTCCTGATGGAGATGATGTTTACTTCTACGATCTTACAAACGGTAGGTGGAATTATGATGATCGTCGTTTTGTAGAGGACCCCTTATACAGAATATACCTTGTATTGGATAACATATGGAGTAATTGGGTATATTACGACTGGATATTCCTTAGGAAATATCTGGATGAAGACAATCTCAGCTACAATGTCCAACAAGTATCCTCTGTTCAGAGCATGCCTATGCAATATATCGATGATAATCTTGGAAATGTTGATCATAA
>Ga0180298_1000252_pt1 | contig 12629 bp, 9 predicted proteins | sample GuaBasSediGuay13_FD_121800 | JGI IMG/M metagenome (GOLD analysis project Ga0180298, IMG submission 121800) | Subseafloor sediment microbial communities from Guaymas Basin, Gulf of California, Mexico - Guay13, Core 4488-10 , 4-6 cm | ecosystem: Environmental > Aquatic > Marine > Hydrothermal vents...
AATCAACACTACTCCTGCCTTCCGAAGTTTGCGACTGCACACTGATAGCGTCTTCCGTAATCGCCAACTGCTCCTCAAGCTGTCGCGTGATTTTATCCTCCATGATTGTCGTCGGCACACCAGGATCAACTACACGTACCCGTATTTCGGGATAAATAAGATGGGGTAAGAGATCGATACCAAGCGTTTGTAATGAAAACAAGCCCAGCACGATAACGGCCAATGCTATCATAACGATTCCAATCGGATGATAGACAGCCCATGCGGCTAATCCGCCGCGAGTAAAACGTTGTTTAGGCATTGTTCAGTTATCAGTTATCAATGACTGTATTATATATTAAGGCCCTATGTACTACCCGTTATACTCTCCACTGTTCTTACTAGCTATCACCAGACGCTTTCAACACAGAGTTCACAGAGTGCCACAGAGTACCACAGAGAATAAGCATATGATTTGTAATCATATTTTGATATCAAATACAGTGTAAATGTGTGTTGCCTGTTAGCTATCAAATTTAAAAAAAAGCGCAATTTATGTATTAAGTGTTGAAAGAACGTTTACTCCCAGAATTGACAGAGCAAAACCAATCACGACTGTTGGCGAAACCGTTTTACAAAACAGGGGATTTGCAGCCCCTGATTGATTTTATCGAAAAACGCTATTTCAAAGTGTTTGATAATCGGGATTATGGTACAGCCAATGAATTGACGATTAAAACCGCTTTTCTGACGCTGCTGTTTAATGATACGTTCTATATCATGGATTCCGAAACGGAATTTGAACGGCGGTTTGCCGATTTAACGATGATTGTGCGCCCGGAACGGCGAAAATCTGCCCTTAAAAATTTTTTACTGGAATGTTAAGTATGTGAATTTAGGCAAAGCGGGTTTAACCGGTGAAAAAGCCAGAGAGATGAGTGTAGAATAAATAAAAGCACTTCCCAAAGTCAAAAAGAAGTTCGCCGAAGGGAAAGCCCAATTGCTTGACTATGAAAAACGCTTGAAAAACAAATACGAACCAGCATTGCCAATACAGACAATCACGGTGGTAGCCTTAGGTTTTGAGCGAGTGGTGTGGGATCGGTTAAAATAACGACAAGGATTGGATATAAAAAACAATAACGACAAGGATTGGATATAAAAAAGGATAAACCAAACCATAAACCGTTTTATCTCTACCACCTATCAGTTTGTGTCTGGTTCAAAAACACACCTATTGACACAGTGTTTTTGTCTCAGAATATCATTAAAAATCAAATTTACGTATAAATTATATGTGAATTACTTATTCTCTGTGGCATTCGGTGTTCGCCGTAAAGAAAAAAAAGTATCGGCTCAAACTGATAGGTGGTAAGGATTGTAAACCAATAGTCTTGAAAAATGAGTTATAATAACCAAGTTCAAAAAAAGTGATCTAACGGGTTAAACAGCAAGTCAAAAAGGAGGAAAATCATGTCACGAAAATTACCAATTGGCGTATCCGATTTTAAAAAACTCAGGGAGAATGATTACTACTACGTCGATAAAAGCTTATTTATCAAGGAAGTCATTGACCGTGGGACGGAAGTCCTTTTGCTGCCTCGCCCACGGCGTTTTGGCAAAACCTTAAATTTGTCTATGCTGCGCTATTTTTTTGAAAAACGCGAAGACAGCTTAGCTCATTTATTTCAAGGACTCGCTATTGAGCAAGAAGCCTCGATCATGCAACACCAAGGGCAATATCCAGTCATTTTTCTGACCTTTAAAAATTGTAAAGGTTCCACCGCAGAAGAATGTTTCTACCATATCCGTCATCTGTTCAAAAAATTGTTTTTGGAATACAAAGCTTCTGTCTATCAAACACTCGTCGAAGAAGAACGACGAGATTATGATATCATCACGCAAGAACAAGGACAACTTGGAAATTGGGAAGAAGCCTTAAGTTTTTTGATGCAACTGTTTCATCGGCAAACCGGCAAACGGGTGATTGTCTTGTTGGATGAATACGATACCCCTATCCATGCTGGGCAAGAACATGGGTATTATGAAGAAATTATTCTTTTTATGCGAACTCTACTGGGCCATGCCCTCAAGGATAATTCGGATTTGGAAAAAGGTGTTGTCACCGGTATTTGGCGAATTGCCAAAGAGTCTATTTTTTCAGACTTGAATAATTTGGATGTGTTATCCCTGTTGCGCTCTGAATTTCAAGACTATTTTGGGTTCACCGAGACGGAAATAGAGCAGTTGAGCATTGATTTTTCGCTCGCAGAATTATTAGAGATTTTGAGAAAGTGGTACAACGGCTATTTATTCGGAAACAGGGTGATTTACAATCCGTGGTCGATTTTAAGTTTTTTGGCGAGTGAAGATCGATTTCCTCGTCCTTATTGGATAAATACCAGCGGTAATGCTTTATTGCGAGAGATTATCACACGCACCGAACCGGCATTTCAGGAACACATTGAAACTTTACTGGCAGGGGGGAAAATCACCACGCCTTTGAATGAAAATATCGTCTTGCGCGATTTGGGACATGATGAACAGAATGTGTGGAGTTTGTTGGTTTTTAGCGGCTATCTGAAACCGGTATCGATGAGAGTGCAAGGTGTTCGCCCGCTTTATGAATTAGCGATTCCAAATTTGGAGGTATATTCTTTTTATCAAGACACGCTCCAAAGCTGGATTGGGCAAACAGTCGGCAGTATCAGACTACAACAATTGCTACGCGCTTTGATCAAAGCAGAGTTTAAAACCTTTGCTAAGTTACTGCAAGAAATGGTTTTAGCGGTTTTAAGCTATCACGATATGGCGGGTAAAAAACCAGAAAGAGTTTATCATGCTTTTGTGTTGGGCTTATTGACTCAGATGACGGATCGTTATCAGATTCGTTCCAATAGAGAATCCGGCTATGGACGTTATGATGTCTTGATGATTCCACTTGATCCCAATGAACCGGGCTTTATTTTTGAATTTAAGAAAATTGATAAGCCGGAGGAGAAAAACGCTTCCGATGCCATGCAAAGTGCCTTGGAACAAATCCAAACGCAGCAATACGCGGCCGAGTTGCGAGAGCATGATGTTAAAACAATTTGGGGCATTGGGGTGGTGGTTTCAGGCAAACGGGTTTGGGTTGAGAATATCGCGTTGTGATAATCCGTAACGGATAGACAGAAAAATAAACGCAAAAGACGCAAAAGGACGCTAAAGAGGCCTTAAAAATATCTAAAAAGTTTTTGCGTGTTGCGTCTTTTGCGTCTCTTGCGTTATTTATTTTTTGTTTTCTGTCGTTATTGCCTATCAATAATCACTTGAAATTGATTGCCTTCACGATCATCAATAAAATCAATAGCTTGCCACGCTTTATAGGCCCGACGAATACCCGTACCCAGGCCTCGGTAAGGCAGTAAATGAATCGCATGAGAAACCAATACCGGATTACGCATGGATGAAATGCCATGTCGAATGTTGGCTAGGGTTAAATTATTGGGCAAATGCCCAGGGCTGATAATTTCAATACGATTATCAAATACAAACACTTTGATAGGCGCTGAAATAAAATAATCACGATGTAGCAGCGCGTTAACGATCATTTCTTCAATGGCGATTTTGGGAATTTCCAGTTTGCCTAATGAATTAACACTTTGCCCTTGCTGTACGCGACGTAAGTTTCGGCTAATAAAACTCAGTGTTTGTTCAAATACGGCCGAAAGTGTGCCGCTGATATCTTGACTATCGATATAGTGTTCAATATCAATTTCATTGCCTGGCCAGACGGCCGCTTTAATCATAAATGCGGGTTTGAGAAGTTGTGGTGCTTTTCCAAATAACAACAAGCCGCTGAGTGTCAGTTGTTCATTGCGAAATAAATGCAAGTTTTCTAGCAAACGGGGTAAGGGTAGTCCAGATTCTTCTAGGCTTTCTTCATAGCGGTTTTCATAATAAGTCCGAAACACTGATGGCTCGATATCGGCTATTGAACTATGAGGCACGGGTACTTCATCAGCATAGACAAGCCCTTCAGACTGAAACAAGCGTTGCATTTCCTCTCTAGCAGTCACTTTACGTTTATCAGCACCACTTTTTACCCAAATTGCCCCTTGATTATCCATATAAGGTTTACTGATACCCGCCGGTATTTCAATGATGATAACCAGGCCCTGCTCAAAGCGCATATTTTCAGTGATGGGGTTAATCGGTGGATGGACTAACTGAGAAGCGACGTTAGATATCAACTGATTTAAACGTCCAATATCGGGGGCCAATAAGCCGGTAATTGAGCCATCGTCATTCACACCTACCAAAATTCTCCCCCCACTTGAATTAGCCAATGCCACCATTTCAGCTGCTAACTGATTGGGGTTTTTGAAATCTGCCTTGAATTGGATGCGGCTACTTTCACCTGATGCGATGGTATCAAGAAGTGTTTTTTCGTTCATATTGTATTAAAATCCATAGTACAGCGGATAAACTCGCTTCGCTTCGTTACTTCGTTTGACAGAATAAACGGATTAGTTTGTCGCATTGAGTCAATCCGTTTATACCGTTAATCCGTTGTACTTGTATTATAGGTGCTAAGCGTGCCTCATGTTATCATAATGAAATGTTTTACGGTATAGAACGCTGATGAGGCTGATTGTCATGATTGACGCTGATTTTTAATCAGTATTAATCAGTTAAATCATGACAATCAGCGTTCTATCTTCTATAACTTTCAACACTTATATACAACACCATCCCTTCCAAATCAAGAAAAAACCAAAATGACTATTGGACGAAAATTAACCCTCAGTTTTACTTTTATGTTAGCCATGTTCATTGGAGTCGGTTTGATCGTTTATATATTGAATGCTCGCATTATCCAAGATGCGACTGATGTCACTCAAGATGATGTGCCTAGTGCGATCTTATCTTTGTCTCTTCTTGAAAAGATGGCGAAAATTGATGCCAATATCCTTAAATATTTTACGGGTAAAGCGGCTGGGAAAACCCGTTTTGATGCGAATATCAAAACGTTTTTGAATCAATTTGAAGAATTGTCCCGAATTGAAACGAAACCTGAAGAGGTTAAAATGATGCAAAAAATCGAACGCCTCTTTTTGGATTACGTCAATACTGCTGACAAAGAAATTTTCGGGCGCTACGATCCCAAAGCAGAACAATGGGCTAATCAACAGAACGATAAGATCGTACATCAATTTGGTATCCCGCTTAAAACGCTATTGGAAAAAGCCACAGAAGCTGATCTTCAAAAAATTCAGCCGAACCTCAATTCCACTCAGAAAAGTGTGGCCGATCAATTACAGACGATTCAGGTTTATATTGCTTTATTGAATAAAGCGGGCGACTTGATAGAACAGCTTACTGAATATGTGGCCGGTAGAATCGAAGGCAAACAAGCCTTTATGTCGCATGTGACAGCGTTTGAGAAATTGATTAATCAATTAAATTTAGTAGACAAAAACTCAAAAGAGATTATCAGATTCCAAACCCTATTCTCTCTCTATACTCAACTCAAAAATGGGGCGGAAGAAATATTCGGCAAGTACGATCCGCGCATTAAAAAAGAAGCACTGGCTACCGCTTATCGATTGGATCAGGATGCTTTAGAACAGTTAGAAACGATCCTAAACACGTTAGCCGCTGAAAACAAACACAATGCCATAGCCGCAACCCGTGACATTATTTTAATTGTCAAAGAAATGACTGTTATCATGATGATCGTCATTGTCATAGCCGCTATCATGGGATTGCTTATTAGCGTTTTCTTATCCCGTTCGATCAGTCAAGCACTGAGTTTGATCGTTAAAGGTTCCCAGTTGCTGGTGGCCGGTGACTTCGCGTTGAGCGGGATTCAGCAATCGGAGTTAGACAAACTCTATCAGCGAAAAGATGAAATTGGTGATCTGGGAAAAGCCTTTCAGGCCCAAGTGAGTTATTTTAAAACCGTCATTGAAGATATTGATCAGGTTTCTCAGGGGTTAGCGGAAGGCAATTTTAGTGTTACCCCTCAATCTGAATATCGGGGGAATTTTATTCAAATCAAAAAGGCTTTGGAAATCGCGCTATCTAATCAAAAGTTAGTCATTGAAGACATTGTCAGAGTTTCTCAGGGATTAGCGGCCGGTGATCTGAGTGTCAGGCCTGAATCTGACTACCAAGGCGATTTCCTCCACATCAAAAATGCTCAAGAAACCGCTTTATCTAACCAACGCTTGGTGGTTGAAGACATTGTTCAGGTGTCTCAGGGATTAGCAGCGGGTAACCTGCATGTTATGTCCAAAGCGCAATACAGGGGAGATTTTGTCCAAATCAAAGAGGCCCTGGAAACAGCTTTGTCCAATTTACGGTTGGTAATAGAAGATATTGTCCATGTTTCTCAGGAATTAGCCGAAGGCACTCAAAACATTACCCCTCAAGCTGAATACCGTGGCAATTTTATCGATATCAAACAGGCCTTAGAAACGGCGGCGACTAAACTTGCTGCGGCAATGGCCAAAAATGCGGAACAGGATTGGCTGAAAACGGGACAAACGCAGTTAAATGATCATATGAGTGGCGAGCTAGAGATTGAGAAACTGGCTAAGAAGATTATTTCGTTTATAACGACTTATACTAAGGCGCAAGTGGGCTTATTTTATCTGTTAAAAGAAACTAAATCGCAATCCTATTTGCAAATCATCGCCAGTTATGCCTATACCGCGAATAAGCAGATTCCTGATCACTTTTTACTGGGTGAAGGCTTGGTGGGGCAAGCGGCTTTGGAACAACAAACGATTTTTCGCACCCATAATCCAGATGAATATACCCATATTATTCAATCAGGATTGTCACAAGCGGTACCGCGTCACGTTATCATGATACCCTTTTTGTATGAAAATCAGGTTAAAGGCGTGATTGAAATCGGTTCTACCAAGGCGCTAACGGTTATTCGACAAACCTTTTTAGAACAGGCGATGTCGAATATTGGCATAGCTATCAATACGGCTGAATCACGTACTCAGCAGCAAGCCCTTTTAGAACAAAGTCAACGGCAAACCGAAGAATTGCAAGTTCAATCAGAGGAATTACAAGCCCAACAAGAAGAAATGCAACAAATTAATGAACAGTTGCAAAGTCAAAGAGAGGAACTGGAAGAGAAACAAGAGGCACTTCAACACCGCAATGAAGAATTGCAAAGTCAGTCTGAAGAATTGCAAAGTCAATCTGAGGAGTTACAAACCCAACAGGAAGAATTAAAGCAAACTAATGAAGAGTTGGAACATCGCACCCAAGAATTAGAAGGCCAAAAAGAGGCGATTCAACAAAAAAATATCGCCCTAGAAACCAGCCAAATGGAAATGGAAAAAGCGAGAACGGCGATTGAAATCAAGGCCCAAGAATTAGAATTAGCCAGCCAGTATAAATCAGAATTTTTGGCCAATATGTCGCATGAACTCCGCACCCCTTTAAATAGTTTGCTGATTCTATCGCAACTGTTAGCGGATAATAAACAGGGCAACTTGAGCGAAAAACAGGTGTCATACGCTCAGACGATTCAGAGTGCGGGTTCTGATTTGCTGACACTGATTAATGATATTTTGGATTTATCCAAAGTTGAAGCCGGCAAAATGGAAGTCAATATTGAAGCCTTATCGTTAAGCGATTTGATAGAAACACTGGAACACAAATTCAGGCCATTAGCGCAAAAGAAAGGCTTGGTTTTTCAATTCAATATAGATGACGATGTGCCGGCGGTTTTACAAACTGACGCGCAGCGCCTGAAACAAATATTGAATAATCTGTTATCTAATGCCTTTAAGTTCACAGATGAAGGCGAAATCAAGTTGACGATCCAATCCAAATTACCCCTACCTTCCATTTTTCAAATGGGCAAATCGCAAGAGAGCAATTTTATTGCCATCAGCGTCAAAGATACTGGCATTGGTATTCCTCAAGATAAACAACAACTTATATTTGAAGCGTTCCAACAAGTCGATGGTACAACCAGCCGACGATATGGGGGAACAGGCCTCGGTTTATCCATTTCACGTCAATTAGCGAGATTGATTGGCGGTGAAATGACGCTAGAGAGTGAAACCGGTTCGGGCAGTCAGTTTACCTTGTATTTACCAGAAATTTTGTCTATTCCTGATCAGATCACAAAGCCTAAAACGATTCAAGCAACACGGGTTTCAAACCCAGAACCAGAATCGAGTACTTCTGAAGTTGAACCATTAAACACGTCTTCTGAAATCGAAAGCGATTCAGGCGTGATTGACGATAGAGCAACACTCAAACCGGATGAAAAAACGCTTCTGATCATTGAAGATGATCGCAAATTTTCCACTATTCTCTTCGACTTGGGACATGAAAAAGGCTTTCAATGTTTGATTGCCGAAGATGGCAGAATCGGCCTCCAATTCGCACAAGCCTACCTGACTCATGCCATTATTCTTGATATTAATTTGCCCAACCTAGATGGTTGGACAGTGCTGGAAAGACTGAAAGACAATCCCCAAACCCGGCATATTCCCGTGCATTTCATTTCGGCGGCGGATCAAAATACCTTAGATGCGACTAAAATGGGGGCAATCGGTTTTTTGCGTAAACCCGTGAACATGACACAACTAGCAGAAGTCTTCAAAAAAATAGAACAGTTTATTACCAATCCAATCAAAACCGTTTTAATCGTTGTCGATGTGGAACCGCATCAAGAAAAAATTCTGGAATTAGTGAGCGGTGATAATATTCAAACCACAGTAGCAGTCACCTCTTCAGCCGCTTTAGGGCATCTAAAAGACACATTCTTTGATTGTATTATCCTAGATATGGATATAGAAAACGGTTCAGGCCGCCAACTCTTGGAGAAAATGCAGCAACAAGAAGGCTTATGCCAAACCCCCTTGATTGTCTATGCGGATCGAGATTTAATCCCTGAAGAAGAGGCATTATTACTGCAATGTGCCGATCACCTCCCTATAAAAGCGGTGAGTTCATCAGAACGTTTATTAGACGAAGCGACTTTATTTCTCCATCAAGTAGAAGCCAACTTACCAGCCCCTAAACGCAAAATGCTACGCATGGTACATGACAAAGAATCGATATTAAATCAGAAAAAGGTATTGATTGTTGATGATGATGTACGCAATGTATTCGCCTTAGCAACCGTGTTGGAAGAAAGAAACATGGAAGTGATAGCGGGCAACAATGGTGTAGAAGGATTAGAATTATTAGAAGAAAATCAAGATGTTGCGATTGTTTTAATGGATATTATGATGCCCGAAATGGATGGTTACGAAGCCATGCGGAAAATCAGACAGCACCCCCAATACCGCAAATTACCCATAATCGCCCTAACAGCCAAAGCCATGAAAGGCGACAAATCGAAATGTATTGATGCCGGCGCGAATGATTATTTATCCAAACCCGTCGATACCGATAAACTGATTTCGTTGATGCGCGTGTGGTTGTATCGGTAATATTGGGCGGGCGTGTCGAGCGATAAAAACCTGACAGGTTTTGAAAACCTGTCAGGTTTGGGCCGATTATCACTGTTGAAAACTCTAAGCATCAGAAAAATGCTCACATTCAAACATTTAACCATATAATCGTTATGGCTTTTTTTGGAACTCCAGGTGGAGCCTTTTCAGGATTTCACGCGCGCGGTGAAGCTTCGCTCAACAAAGCGCGTGAAATTTTTGCGCGCAAAAACTTTTGCCTAGAAATCACTTTTCACAAACTGATAGGTGGTAAGGTTTTCTCCTCCTTACCACCTATCCGTTTTATCTAACTCATTGTATGTAGAGACGCGATGCTTCGCGTCTCTTGTGCTATGCATCGCAAATCGGGTTTGTTGTAGAGACGCGATGCTTCGCGTCTCTTGTGCTATGCATCGAAAATCGGGTTTGTGATAGTGCCTTTAATCCCTGATTTATTTTCCGTACTCAGTTTAAAGCATTTAGGAACTGCACTAAGACAATGGCGCGAACAATGGAAACGGCTGAGAGAGCATAATGCCGCCATCAAACTCCCTTTGGGGCAAATGTCAGCCCTTGGATATGTGATTTTCCAACAACCTATTAAATTATATCTGGGTGCCAATAGCTATTCCAAATGGATGAGGGAAATTCCAAGGGTTTATCACGAAGCGATACTCAACGAGTCTTTTGAAGAAAACACATTTTCATTGAAAGATGATCCTCACTGTTTGCAAGTTTTCAAAACATACTATAGCTTGAAACCCATGGCTATTGAGGTACGTAAACCGATATTTCACCTGAAACCAGCAGATGGCGCACTAGGTGCTTATGGCGAAATGGTACCTACCGCATATCGAGAATACCAACAACTGGCCAAGAATATTGCAAAACGCGCTGGTATTGTTTTGCCTGAATTTTGATTGACGGTTTAAAGTTTACGTTCCAACTTGAGCCAACTAAAGCAGTTGTCTAAAAGCTCAAGTCAGGTGGTGGTGACTAACCCAATCCGAAAATTATATTTCACGCAAAAGTTTCGCGAAGCGAAACTTTTGCGTGAAATGGTGGGCAGTAGAAAACGGTGGGTATAGCGAAGCTCTACCCACCCGACGACTGTGCAATATAATACTGCGTCCAAAGTAGCCCATCTAACCAACTCTTGCGCACTTTTTTCTCCAACCATTGCTCCAGACGCAACCCTGTATTCCCCATCAATTCTGCAATCAAGGGCAAATACAAACCCGTTTTGTGTTGTTCAAGAATGCTAAAACCGGCCGTTTGTAATTGCTGAGTGACAGTCTTCTCTGTCATTAAATTGATATGGCCTGTTTCCAAAATCGGTTCACGGTATATCCAACGTACACATTCTATAATACCGGGTAGAAATGCGATTTTGGCCGTTAATTCTAAGGGGCTGTAGCGTTGCGGTGTGGATAAAATTAAGATGCCTTTGGGTTTGAGTAAACGATGTATTTCAGTCAGCATCAATGCAGAATCTGTATTATGTTCAATGACTTCTGTGCAGAGTACTAAATCGAAACGGCTTGATTCTAATTGTGATGCTGTCATATCGTCTACAAGCAACTGTAAATTGGGATAGTCGGGAAGCAGAGCGGTTGCGTGTTCAAGATAGCTTTTTTCGATATCACAGGCGATGACTTGATTAAACAGATTAGCCAATGTAGGCAAATACAAGCCCGAACCTGGGCCAACTTCTAAGGCTGCTTGATTAGATAATGGGGCATAGCGTTGTTGCAATGTATCAAGAATCCAATCCCGTCTGGAACAATGTAGCCAGCGACGGGTTGGATTTTTTGAGGTATATAAGGTTTCTTGAAGGGCGACTAATTGTTGTTTGGAGGGCATTAATTTATCATCAGTAGAGTGTCGATATCTTATTAACAAAAAGCAATGTGATCAAAGTGATAAAAGATAGAACGCTGATAACGCTGATTTTTTTAATCAGTGTTGATCATGATCATCAGTTTAATCAGCGTTTTATCAAGCTTTACCATTCACACTTCAGGATTTAGGGCGCATTCCCAAAAAAAGGGCCATTATCAATCTCAATCGCACCTTCGCAAAATAAATTTTGCACGGAAAGGTACCTTCGCAAAATAAATTTTGCACGGAAAGGCACCTTCGCAAAATAAACGGGTACGTTCTGGCAATTTAGACAGTGAATCAACCACTGTTCTATCCATCAACCTAAAATCACCTGTATTTTTTGGAATCGAAATGTCGCTCAGAAAATCAATAATGCGGTAAAATAGTTTAGCGGTGAATCGTTTTGTGAAAGTTTCGCCTCGACGTATCCGACGAGTCGCATAAACCACATTGTAGCCTTCACGCCATTTAGCTAATAGGGCTTCAATTCGATTTCTTTGCCAAAATGACGTGACAAATCAACAATTTTGACAAAGGGATTGTGCTTTTGATATTTTAATAACTCTGTTAATGTGTTATCTTGGCTGTCATCGTTCACACAAACAATTTCATAAGCAATATTTAAACAATTGAGTACATTAAATAGTCTTTCAAAAAAGGGGCTTAAATTAGCGGCCTCATTGTACATCGGTACGACAATTGATAATTCAATAGGGTGTTCTGTCATTTGAGTGAGCGATGCATTATGATAAGACATGTCATAACGACAAGGATTGTATATCAAAAAGGATTTTTTCAACGTTTAGCGAAAGTGTACAATATATAACGACAAGGATTGTATCTAAAAAAGGATTTTTTCAACGTTTATACTGCACATGGGCATAGCTTAAACTTTTTGATATCGATTTGGTGGGCAACAAAAACACGTTACCCACCATTTCACATTTCACGCTCAAGTTTCGCGTGAAATACAATTCCCTAAACTCATTTTTTAAAAAGTTAAGTTTATTACCTCGTTGAGTATAGCAAAAGTGTACAATATATAACGACAAGGATTGTATCTAAAAAATGATTTTTTCAACGTTTAGCGAAAGTGTATCAATATATAACGACAAGGATTGTATCTAAAAAATGATTTTTTCAACGTTTAGAAAAAGTGTATAATATTATCAAAAGCGCCTGAAATCAAATCAATATAAAATCCTTTATTATATACAATCCTTGTAAGTACTGAAGCACAAATAAACAGGTATTTTACCGCAAGGGGCAACCACAAGGGATTGCCCCTACGACCCGCCCGTAGGG
>Ga0180298_1000253_pt1 | contig 12617 bp, 2 predicted proteins | sample GuaBasSediGuay13_FD_121800 | JGI IMG/M metagenome (GOLD analysis project Ga0180298, IMG submission 121800) | Subseafloor sediment microbial communities from Guaymas Basin, Gulf of California, Mexico - Guay13, Core 4488-10 , 4-6 cm | ecosystem: Environmental > Aquatic > Marine > Hydrothermal vents...
GGCAGACACGCTTCGGGCAGACACGCTTCGGGCAGACACGCTTCGGGCAGACACGCTTCGGGCAGACACGCTTCGGGCAGACACGCTTCGGGCAGACACGCAGGTCTGCCCCTACAAGACATTATATTATATATTATGGATTTATACTGCACGCGGTCATAACACTTTTATGTAGGGCTCCCTACGTGTTTTTGTTGCCCACCATCTTATGTAGGGTGGGTAACGTGTTTTTGTTGCCCACCAATGCTTACGCCATGGCTTGCCCCTGAAAAAGGGCAAGGCCTGGTGCAAAGGATTGCCCCTACTAATATGCCGTTAATGACTCAACAAAAGAGGTTTGCACTGGAAATTCTATCACAAACCGAACCCCATTACTGAGTGTACTATCGCAGGTAATCGTACCATTCAATTGGCTTGTGACAACATTATAACAGATATACAATCCGATCCCACTACCCCCATGAGCGCGGTGGGTAGTAAAAAACGGTTCAAATATCTTTTTCAAGTTTTCTGATGCAATACCTTTGCCAGTATCAGAATATTCAAAATGCAAATTGTTCTTTTCAAGCCGTGCCATGATATTAATAGAGCCTGAGTCTTTACCTTCCGAAAATCCATGTATCAGGCTATTCATCATTAAATTAGTGAGAATTTGTTCCAATGCGCCCGCCATGCTATAAACAGCGAGATCAGAAGGGCAATCCACTTGAAATTCAATAGCCGTTTGTTTGAAGTGATTCTGCAACGTATTAATCACATCAAAAATAGCCCTTTTGACCTCAAAATGTCTGACTTCATCAGAGCTTTGGTCAATCGCGGTGCGTTTGAAACTGCTCACCAAATTGGCCGCCCGATCTAAATTGGACAAAGTGAGTTCGGCCATTTCATCCAACCTTTCTAACCCAGAAACCAATTCCTCTTCATCTACTTCTTCTTCGTCAAGTAAGTGCAAAATGGCCTTTATCTTTTTTTGCCCGGTTGAAGCGGTACCCACTGCCACGCCAATTGGCGTATTGAGTTCATGGGCAAAACCGGCCACTAAGCGGCCTAAGGAAGCCATTTTTTCGCTTTGCACCAATTCATTGCGCGTATGTGTCAATTCTTCGATTTTGACATTTAACTGGATCGTTCTTTCATCAACTTTAGCATCTAAGTTTGCCACAATTTTGGCATTTTCCAGTGAAATTGCCATTTGGGTTGAGAGCAATTTTAACACAGCCAAACGATCGGACGTAAATGCATTAGACATTAAATTGTTTTCTAAGTACAACACGCCAGTCAATCTACCATGATACAAAATGGGTTGCCCTAACACAGATTTTGGTTGTTTTTTGAGCACATACAGATCATTCACCAAGGTCTCCTCATGAGTCGCATCGTTGAGGACAAGCGGTATTTTATCCCTAAGCACTGTATTGATAACAGCGGTGGAAACGAGCCATTCTTCACCCGCTTTCTCAAGGGGTAAGGCGTGCAAGGTAACCTTGCACTCTTTTTCGACTCGGCCCTCGGCTTCCAGCCAAAATTCTCCCTGTTTTTCTAAAATTAAAACACCCCGCTCAGCGCCAACATTTTCCATGACAATCTGCATCATTTTCTGAATCAATTGCTCAAAATGCCTTTCATCAGAAATGGCTTGCGACGCTTTGATCACGGTGGCCAAATCCAGAATAGACGATGCGCCCAGACTGGTCGCTAGGAGTGTTTTCGTGGCGAAGCTGGACAGCGTCTCGTTGGTTGTCAGGGAAGGTGTTTCACTGGGCGTTAGGATAGAAGCCAATAACTGCGGATAGCGTTTTTCCAAATCGTCCACTTTGGCTTTCGCGCCCCAGCGCGCATAGCCATAATAAGCTTCCGTCATGTACACCTGAGCAACCTTTTGTTTACCCAATTCGAGATAGAATTTGGCTGCCAGTTCATTGGCAAGGGCCTCTTCATGGATGAACTCGTTTTCCTTAGCCCCAGCAATGGCGCGGTCATAATAATCCATCGCTTCAAGCGGTTGCCCTAACACGCGATAGCGTTCTGCTTCCACCATAAGAAACTTGTGCAGATGATTCATTGGGGCATGATCCGCCCAGTTCCGCATTTTCTCCTGATTGGCTTGCACTTTATCAAGATGGGCCTGTTGTTCCTCCTCTGAGCAATCTGAATAGACAGCCAATCGCGCTAAAGACTCGCAGAGGTAAACGAGCGGGGTTGCACCAATGCTGATGAACGTTACCACATAAGGTTCGGCAACAGTCATATTTTCAATGGTCTGACGATACTCTTGAAAGAGATAAGAGAGGATTATCTTTTGTGCATACAAAAAGTACAAGGAGAGCATGTCATTTCTTTGCTGATAAATGGGCAGCATTTTGTCCTCATTGTAAACCTCACCGGTTAAATGGCATGGATTTTCAGTTTTTCCCCTCAAATTCAAAACCGCTTGCCAATAAATCTCATAAAAACTCGTCGAGATATCTTGTTTTAGTTGACGTGAAACTTCAGTATAGCTCGCTATTTCACGTTCTAACGTGGCAAGTTCTCTACCAAGATAATATAAATGAGCGCAGTATTCAAAAGCATCATAGGTAGCAAATTCAAAATCTCCTACTTCCAACGCACTTTGATAACCTTCCAGCAAAGGTTTCAGGGTTTCCCTGAAATGAAATTTCCGATGCCTCACAAAAGTCTCAAATATATTGAAGACTTTCGCCTTTTCTTTCGTCTTTTCTTGGGCATTCAACTTCTCCAATACACTTAAAGCCAGTTGACAAAATTGATAAGCTGTTTCAATGTTACCCTTTCCAGAATGAACGAGTCCATATTGAGAATAACCATAAGCCGATGCTGGGACATTGCCATAATTGATAGAGAGTTGAACCTGTTTACAGACGAACAGGAACCAAAATTTAGGGGCTGTTTCAAAGGCAGAACCAGTGAAAATAGAGAAAATTCGCATTGCTGCTTGTTCGTTTTTTGAAGTCATCACCGGCAGATTACACAGTGATGCAATCTGTTTCCCCTCCCAAGCTGATTGTGTTTCCTGAAAAACAAAATCAATGTCTTTTGGGTTAGGTTTTTCTGGAAATTCTATTCCTAATTGCTTCAGAATGGGTAGTATCATTTTCAGTGCTTCCAGTTGCTGGCTTTGCGCCAACAAAGCTTGACCCTGAATGATATAGGTGTTCACTTTGTCTAGTAATGATTTTGCCTGTTCGTGTACGATATCAGCTAATTGGGCTTGTCGCGCAAAGTCACCATTCAGATAGGCCGCTTCGATTGCTGAGTCATACAATGCCAACGTTACATCATATTGGCTCTGCCAACTATCAGCAGACAATAATTCAAGTCCAACCGTTAAATATTGGTTTGCCGCACCATAAGCAGTAGAATTCCTTGCTTTACGTCCCGCCTTGAGATTTAACTGTGCCAGTTCATCCCGGGCGGTTTGGCTCGTGATTAACTCCCTTCCCTGATTCAATTGATTGACAATATCAAAAATGTTCTCGTCAACTTCTTCTTCACGAGTATGGCTTTTCAGTAATTGTCCAATTTTGAGATGAGTTACAGGTTTCTGTTCTTCAGTAATCAAAGAATAGGCTGCTTGTTGCACACGGTCATGCAAAAATTTATAGGGCACGGATAATTCCACCGTTTCGGCGATCTGATTCTCTTCAACCTCTTGAAAAAACTTGTAAATATCCGTAATAGGTATGACCAAGCCTTCTTGTAAGGCTTTCCACAACTCTGCCGCTGTTTCGGCGACTGCTTGTTCCGATACGGTAGCCAGAGTGGCTAACTCAAATTGATTGCCAATACAAGCGGCTAATTTCAAAAGCGTTTGGGTATTGTTTGGCAATTTTTGCAACTGAAGTGCCATAAACTCAACCACATCATCCGTGATGTTCAATGCTTTCACTTTGGCAACATCACACTGCCAATAGTTACCACTAAAATCAAAAGTAATCAGGCCTTCTTCATGCAGTGATTTAAGAAATTGATTGCTAAAGAAGGGATTGCCCTTGGTTTTGTTCATCACCAAATCAGTCAAAGGGACGGCCGACTGGGTGGGACAACTCATGGCATCCGCAATCAAGCGGTTCAAATTGGGGTGATCCAATGGCTCTAAAGTCAGATGATTAACGGTGGCCTCAGTTTTCTGAATCTCATCCAACGTCAACATCAGTGGATGAGCCGCACTGACTTCGTTATCTCGATAGGCTCCCATTAATAAGAGATACGCACTGTGGGGTTCCGTAACCAACACAGACAATAATTTAAGGGAGGCCGAATCAATCCATTGCAAGTCGTCCAAGAAAATGATCAACGGATGCTTGGCGGTGGTAAACACATGGATAAATTTCTGAAACAACAGATTAAAGCGATTTTGGGCGGCACTGCCCGTTAGCTCAGGTACAGACGGTTGTGAACCCATAATCTGCTCTAATTCTGGAATCACTTCAATGATGACTTGTCCATTATCGCCCAAAGCGTCTAGGAGTTTGGTTTTCCATAGTGCTAGTTCTGTATCACTTTCTGTCAACAGTTGTCCCATAAAGTTTTGAAAAGCTTGCACTAGGGCTGAAAAGGGAATATTGCGTTTGAACTGGTCAAATTTTCCCTTAATAAAGTAACCGCGTTGACGGACAATGGGTTTGTGAACTTCATTAACCAAGGCGGTTTTCCCAATACCAGAAAAACCCGCGACTAGCATCATTTCTGTTTGACCTTCACTGACCCGGTCAAAAGCCGCTAACAGGGTTGCAACTTCTGTTTCCCGTCCATAGAGTTTTTCTGAAATTTGGAAACGATCCGAAATATCACGCAGCCCCAGTTCAAAAGGCGTAATACTTTCGTGCGCATCCCACTGTTGTTGGCACAGAACCAAGTCGTAGCGGATGCCAAACGCACTTTGATAGCGTTCTTCTGCGGTTTTCGCCATTAACTTCATGATGAGGTCATTCACGATACGCGGAATAGCGGGATTGACCTCGATTGGTGGCGTAGGTATTTGGGCAATGTGACAATGGACTAATTCCATCGGATCATCTGATTGAAAAGGGAGATGCCCAGTCAACAGTTCATAAAAAGTCACGCCCAACGAATAGAAATCGGTGCGATAGTCAATGCCCCGATTCATACGCCCTGTTTGTTCTGGGGACAGATAAGCCAAGGTGCCTTCCAAAACGTTAGGACTTTGAATTTCTTGGGTTTCTCTGGGTAGCAAAGAAGAAATGCTAAAGTCAATCAGTCTGACTTGCTTGGCTTCAGGATGGATCAGGAGATTTTGCGGTTTAATGTCCTTATGAATCACCCTATTTTGATAGAGAACTTCTATAATTTTAACAATAGCAACCGCAATAGAGAAAAACTCTTTCAGTGTCAGTGGATTAGATGTTATGTAGTCGGTGAGAGAAACCGCGCCAATATCTTCCATGACGAGGGCAAAACCATTGTAATAGTGTTCCAAGGCATAAATATGAACAAACCCTTTGAAATCAAGATTTTTGGCAATCGTGTATTGATTACGAAATTGCACGAGTTCTTGGAAGGTGGGATATTCATGTTTGAGGAATTTAATCACCACGGGTTGATTATCAGTTTCCCGTAGTGCCCGATAAATTAAGGTTCTCGTGCCATCATAGAGCTTTTCAGTCATACGATAGCCTGATAGGGTAGGTACTGTTTCTGTCATATTGAATTTTTCCTATTTTGATGTTGTACTCATGATTTATTTAAATTACAGATAATTCTTCAATTGTTCAGCCATCATTTTAACATGGGGCGGAAAATTCATGCTGACATGATCTCCCTGTATTTCATGGATATCCACCCCACCTGTTGCGAAATTTTTCCAATAATTTTCAGGGTGCGTGGGCATAAATGCATCACATTCATGAGCGCGGAAAAAGAGAATCTGGCCCGGGTAAGTTTTGGGGACATAATTATTCATGGCTTGGATTTCTAACTTGTAAAACTCCAGAAAATTACGAATATGAGAAATAATATTTTCCGAATAGGCCCGGTTCGCAATATCACTATGTTCAAAAAAATAGCGTGCTTGTTCCTCAAAATCAAGATGATCGAAGTATTCCTTTGATATGGGCAGTTCGGGGTTGAGACCCAATCCAAGTACATAAGCTAGAATTGTCAGATCATCTGTGTTTTCTAGTAAGAGTTGCTTTGGTCCGGCAGAATCCATCATAAATAACAATGCTATCCTTTGGCCTAGCGCGTGAAGTTGCTGTGCCATTTCAAAGGCCACCATACCTCCCAAGGATGCCCCGCCCAGAAAATAGGGGCCTTCAGGTTGGACAACACGCATGGCATTGATATAGTGAGTCGCCATGGTTTCAATTTGAGCCAATGGCTGCACCTTTCCATCTAAGCCCGGTGCTTCAAATCCGTAAACGGGTTGTTCTGAGCCTAATTCATGGGCCAAATCTCGGTAAAGATAAACCTGTCCACCTGCGGGATGAACCAAAAATATCGGTTGCCTAACGGCATTGCCCGTTTGAATTTTCACCAGTGAAGGAGGCAAGACGAGTTCGTCTGTTGGCATAGCTTGAATTGATTTAGCCAAGGTAGCGATAGTGGATTTTTCCAATAAACTACTGGGGGATAATTTTACTTGAAGGTTTTTTTGTAATTCAGCAACCAGTTGAACTGCCATTAACGAATCGCCACCTAACCCAAAGAAGTCATCGTGAATGCCCACCTTGTCAATGCCAAGGAAGTTCTCCCATACCTCAGTCATTGTCTGCTCAAGCTGATTATGAGGCGCAGTATAAGCGTTGCTCAATTGCGGTCGTGAGTGTGTCGATTTTGCTAAATGCTGGGGGGCTGCCTCTTTAGAGGCTGCGAGTCTGGTAGAAACGGTCTCTTTTTCTACTAGTCGTGCCGAAAAATCCCGTGTCGAGACAATCACTTGAGTTTTTTGACTCTGCAAAATACGCTTAAACACTTCAATACCCTCTGTGGGTAAGAGTCCTTCCTTCAGGTTTCTTTGAAACACATTAGTGTCGTGAGTGGGTGTTTCATTCAGAGTGTCATTAGCAACCGGTTGGTAAACAGGTTCTGATTGGCCTGTTGATACCTTTGAAGCTAAATTGACTTTTCTTAAGGTAAAGTCTTCGATTTCAACCAACCCCTGTCCTTGTTCATCCATGATTTTGATATTCAATTTCAGGGTATTGGGTGGTGGATTGTCTGCAAACGTGAGGTGGCTGTATATTTTTGCCGGTAGTGCCCCTTTTAGCCGCAATCTTTTATACGAAAACGGCAGGTAAGCCGTTTCCGTTTTGGCCAAAGTAAAAGCGGTTGCTATATCCAATAATGCAGGATGCCACCGATATGCCTTAAGATCTGCAGCAAATGATGCTGGCAATTCCAAACGGGCCAATTCTTGATTATGTCCCATTTTAATCTGTTTCAAGTTATTCCAGCGGGGCCCAAATTCCGCTATGCCGGTTGGGGTTGTATAGGTGTCTTGCGAAAAAACCATTTCTGTTTCTTGACAGTTGTCCTCAAGGACTTTGAGGTCATATTGTTCAGGCCATTCTGCGTCTATGTGAGTGGCTATTTGCCCTCTAGCATATTCTTGCCAAGTGCCGCTTGAATTGGCTTGACTCAAAACAACAAATTCAAACCCCAGTTCCCGTTTTGTCAAAATGGTTCTCACTTCTTTTTCTTCATCCTCTGTTACGGTTAAGGGGGCTAGGAAATAAACTTCCTTGAACTCAATAATGCCATAACTTTTTGTGTGGTTTTCAACAGCCGCTCTAGCCATTTCTAGGTAGGCGGTTCCCGGCAATGTTGGTTTTCCCATCACCTTGTGTTCACTCAACACCCAGTATTTTGAAACCTTAAAGTGGGTAATGTAGGTTTCTGTTCCCGTCTTGTCATCCACGATACATTTATCGAATAACGGGTGATCGACGGCTTTATATTGAGGTGCTTGAGGAAGATTAAGGGTTCCTGCGTGTTGCGTTGCCGCTTCAACCGCCATGCCCACTTCTTGCCAACTATCCCACAATATACTGACAGTCAATAAGCCACAGGCGGTTTTATAGTGAGCGAAAGCATCAAGAAAAACATTAGCCGCACAATAATCGACTTGTCCAAATCCGCCTAAAATTGAAGTCAGTGATGAACATAATACCCAGAAATCTAATTGAACCTCCTTGAGTATCGCATCAAGTACCCCTATTCCCCTCACTTTAGGGGCCAGAATACGCTCTGCTCTTTCCCAAGTTTTTCGTTGAATAACGCCCCCCCCCGGCACACCCGCTGTATGGATGACACCATGAAGGTGTCCAAATCGTTCTAATGACTGAGTGAGAGCAAGCTGCATTTGTTCGATATTGGCAACATCGGCTGTGATAATTAAAACTTCAGCCCCTAATGCTTCAAGCGTTTGCACTTGCTTGATCTTGCGGCTAACGCTATCTTGTTCATTATGATTGGCCAACCAAGGTTGCCATTCGTCTCTTTCAGGAAAAGCGGAACGCATGGTGAGTATCAGTTTAGCTTGCACCGTTTTTGCCAAGTATTCCGCTAATACCAAACCTATACCGCCCAATCCCCCAGTAATCAGATAAACACCTTTGTCCCTTAACTGAGGTGTTTCACTGATTTGGGATTCCAAGCGAACCGGTTCAAAGGTTTGCACCCAGCGATGTTGCCCACGATAAGCGATGACTAAATCAGATGGTTTTTGAGGCATGAATTCTGCCAACAAAGCCTCTATCAGTTTATCCGCTTGCCTAGTGCCTAATAATTCATCAGGCAAAACAATATCAATGCTTCGACAAGTGATATTTGGGTATTCTTGTGGAATAACTTTACAGGGCCCTAATAGGGTGGCTTTCTCTGGGCGCAACACTTCATCACCAGTCACGGCTTGCAGATGATTTGATACTACCCCAATTTGCAGGGCATCCGTGAAATTCTGCTTACCCAGTGCTTGGGTTAGAAAGAGTAAACTATAAAAACCCAAATTTTGAAACGTGTCAAGAAATTCAAGTCCTGATTCTATCTCTTTGTTGGCTGTCACACTCCACAAATGAATAATCATTTTGGGACGTTTGTTTTGTGCTAAGAGTTCTTGCAACAGCGCATCGTAGTCATCGCGGTGGTGCGGGTTCAGCGTATATTTCTGTGCGTCACAAGTCAATTGTTCTCCCACCGTCACGGTTATCACATCTTGACCCAGTCGTTGCAATCGTTTGACTAATTGAGAACCCAAACCGCATTCGTCCATAAAGACTAGCCAGCATAATGGCGCTGTGAAAGCATTGGTATTATAAACCGTCGTAGAAGCCGTCCGTTTCCATGATGGCATATAAAACCAATCTGCAATATCTTGTTTTTTGTGTAACCCGTCGGACTGAGGTTTAAGCGTTTCTACTTGGGTTTGGGGTTCAATCCAATAACGCTGACGTTCAAACGGATAAGTTGGCAACGGTAAACGGTAACACTGTTCATGGGCCTGAAATTCAGCCCAATTCACGGTTATCCCAGCCAACCACAATTGGCCCAAGGTATTTAATAAAAAGGCACTGTCTGATTGTTCCTCTTTGGGATGGCGTAGTGATGTTAGCACTAACTGCCCTGCGTTATCAGGATGTCGTTTCGCAAATGTGCTTAAAGTACGTCCTGGCCCAATTTCAAGCAAAATATATGCCTGTTTTTTAAGTAAGGTTTGTAATCCCGCAGAAAAACGTACTGTTTGACGTATATGATTGACCCAATAATTTGGATCCGTGGCTTCGCTGTTGCTAATCCAACTACCAGTCACATTAGAAATAAACGGTATTTTGGGTGGCTTTAACGCGATTTTCTGCACTTGTTCCAAAAAAGAGGGCAATATGGGTGACATCATTTCTGAATGGAACGCATGAGAGGTGTGCAAACGTTGACATTCTATACCCTGTTCAGCCAATTGCGTGGCTAATCGTTCCACCGCTTCAATAGGACCTGATATCACACTTTGATCGGGCATATTAATTGCCGCTAAATCAATGTTTTCATTCAGAAAAGTTTGTATTTCTGCCTCTGAAAGCGGCACTGCTAACATAGCACCCGGTGGGACCGTTTGCATTAATTGTCCACGCGCTGCGACTAGCCTTAATGCGTCTTCTAAGGTGAACACGCCAGCCAAACACGCTGCCACATATTCGCCAATGCTGTGTCCTATCATCGCTTTTGGCTGTACACCCCAAGCCATCCATAATTGCGCTAAGCTATATTCAATGACAAAGAGGGCCGGTTGGATAAGTGCTGTTTGGTTGAGTTGTTGAGTAGCAGGCTCGGTTTGTTGTGCCTCATTGGGATACAACACGGTGCGTAAATCAAGTCCAAGATGCGATTTAAGCCATTCAGCACAGCGATCAACTGGCTCACGAAACAGAGGCTCAGTTTGGTAAAGTGCCCAACCCATATTAACATATTGTGCCCCCTGCCCAGAAAACATAAACACGACTGAGGGTTTTTCATTGTCTTTTACAGTATGACTAAAAACCGGTTTAACCTCATCTTGTGTCGAAAGTGCCTTGATAGCCTCTGCCAGCGTTTTGCACACTAACATGCGACGATGATTAAAGGCACGGCGACCCACTTGATAAGTATAAGCCACATCGGCCAAATTCAGGTTGGGCTGTTGTTTGAGATGCTCAACTAACTGAATCGTTGCAGTTTCTAATGCCGTGTCTGTTCTAGCAGATAGGATCAGTAATTGCCAAGGCCGGTTCGACTTGGGATGTTGGAGTTTGGATTTGAGTTTAGGGGCTTCTTCCAGCACAACATGGGCATTGGTACCGCCTATACCAAAAGCACTCACGCCAGCACGGCGCGGATAACCCTGCGTTTTCCATTCCGAGAGTTGCGTATTGACATAAAAAGGGCTGTTGTCCAAATCCAATTTGGGATTCGGGGTGTCAAAGTGCAAACTGGGCGGTATCAACTGATGTTCAAGGGCTAAGACGGTTTTAATCAAGCCGGCAATGCCGGCCGCAATGTCCAAATGTCCGATATTCGTTTTTACCGAACCAATGGCGCAATAACCTTTTTTATCCGTATCAGCCCGAAAAACCTTAGTCAATGCCGCAATTTCAATCGGATCCCCTAAGGGCGTTCCCGTGCCATGTGTTTCCACATAACTGATTGTTTTCGCAGGTATTTCAGCAAACGCCAAGGCCTCTGCAATTACCTGCATTTGGCCTTCTACACTGGGCGCGGTATAACCGACTTTATTGCTACCATCATTATTAATTGCGGCCCCTTTGATGATCGCATAAATGTGGTCTCTATCGGCAATGGCCTCTTCTAGTCTTTTCAGCACAACGAGGCCTACGCCATTGCCCTGAACAGTACCTTGTGCTTTGGCATCAAAGGCGCGACAGTGCCCATCGGGCGATAAAATCATGCCTTCCCGATAGAAATAGCCTGATTTGGCCGGTATAGAAATAGCTGCACCACCCGCGAGTACCATATCACATTGATAAGTTAATAGACTCTTACAAGCCATCACAACGGCCACTAAAGCCGTTGAACAAGCCGTTTGGACAGTGATACTGGGGCCATTCAGATTGAGTTTATAAGAAATACGGGTACATAAAAAATCTTTATCATTACCAATCAGCAGTTGGAATTTATCAGTACTGTCTATAACGGTTTGGTTGACTGATAGATTTTTTGAGAAGTAGGTGTCAATGCCACCCATTCCCCCATAAATGCCAATAGCACCCGAATAGGTTTGCGGATCATAAGCTGCATTTTCCAAGGCCTCCCAAGCGCATTCCAAAAACAGGCGTTGTTGTGGACCCGTGATTTCGGCTTCTTTAGGACTCAAACCAAAAAATGCCGCATCAAATCCGGCAACATTATCCAGTATACCTTTGGCTTTAACATAACGGGTATCCGTTAAAACAGAAGGCTTAATACCAGAGTCGATGAGTTCTTGATCAGAAAAAAAGGTGATGGATTCGACACCCTTTTTTAAATTTTGCCAAAACTCATCAATATTTTTTGCACCGGGAAATCTACCGGACATGCCAATAATAGCGATGTCTTCCCCAATTTCATCATTGGTTGTGAAGTTATTCATCGTGTTTTTTTATACTCTGTAAAGTCAAAAAAAACAATCGTAGGGTGGGATCGCTTAGCGGCAATCAAGTCAAGTTCAACCCAAAAACGAGCCAAACGCTTGCCCCAATGCCACCTTCGTTAAGCCTGGGCGAACACGCAGGTTCGCCCCTACAACCCCTGAATACGTGGGGTTTGGTAGGGGCATACCTGCGTGTCTGCCCTTAACTTAATGGCATTGCCGCTTGCCCACCATGCCATCTCGCAAAATAAATTTTGCACTCCAACCCTCGCAAAATAAATTTGGAACGAAAAGCCTTCGCGAAAATAAATTTGGAACGAAAATCGGGCCTTCAATATTTATCGATATGACCCTTTTTTTAGAAATGCGCCCCCTAGTGCAAGATCGCTCCAATATCGAGACCCTTCAGCCAACCAGCCAAGTCAGGTGGTGGTGACTAACCTGTAGTTTTTTACGAAAAAACGGGTTTTGACTTCCAAAAAAGCGCAACGGTATAATTATAAATATAAAATTTTTACAAAAA
>Ga0180298_1000254_pt1 | contig 12575 bp, 7 predicted proteins | sample GuaBasSediGuay13_FD_121800 | JGI IMG/M metagenome (GOLD analysis project Ga0180298, IMG submission 121800) | Subseafloor sediment microbial communities from Guaymas Basin, Gulf of California, Mexico - Guay13, Core 4488-10 , 4-6 cm | ecosystem: Environmental > Aquatic > Marine > Hydrothermal vents...
ATATCGCAATCAAACTGTTGCTTTATGGAGTTGTTGAGGGCGATTTGTTTGGCGTTGCCGGTGATACCAAGCTTATCTAATTCTTCGGCTTTGGCTTGAGCGAATGGGGCAATTTCTAACTTTGGGTCTAGTGATACTGAGCCATTGGTGAGCAGTTCAAATGTCCATTCAGTCACCATAACTGCAAATTCGGGACTACTCCATTGAGCCAAATTGATTGAGGCTTTAGGATGTATCCAAGTTCCACCATAACGTCCTGATTTTACTTCGATAATTTTAATTACGGGAATTCCCGTTTTTAAACTAAAAACATCAAGATATTCTTGTGTAGATTTAAGGCGACGATAATCATTAAGTCGTTTGCAAGTTGCCTGGCACATATCCGTAGCATTCAAATACCCATCACTAGAACGCTGGCGAATTGTAGCACCGTGAAAATCACGGCTTATTAATTGAGTGGTCATTTGTAGACACCTCACAGTGGTTAATTGGTGGTTCACAGTAAGATTTGAGAAAAACACTTAGCAGAGCGGCATTCTGTGATTACCTCTCGTTTCGGGGAGCTCCTCCCTAGCTAAGTGCATGGGAAACTATAAAGAGGGCTTATTTGCTTGTCAAGCTTTTTTTTTCTTAAACGGCCTCTTGTCTTTTTTAGCGCGCAAAAATTAAATCAATGTCGGGGGCCGGTAACGTGTTTTTAAAGCCCACCATTAAAATCTGATAACTTGGCGTTCAATAATAGTCGCTTCGCGCCTTCGCGCCTTCGCGCCTTCGCGCCTTCGCGCCTTCGCGCCTTCGCGCCTTCGCGCCTTCGCGCCTTCGCGTGATTTTAGTATTGAACCATCCTTTGATTTTAATCATTTATAACTGATTTCCACGCTCAAGTTTTTTAAGCAAAGACTTGAGCGTGGAATTGATAAGTGGATTGATTTTGAGATTTTTTTCGGATAAGACCGAAAAACTTACCTAGATCAAGGCAAGAATTAAAAACACCCGTTATCATGAGCGCCCATCAATTATTTTGATAAAATTGAATCGCAGTTTAACTGATAACTGATCACTGATCACTGATAATACTTTACGTGAGTTTAAATACTTTAGGAATGGGTAAGGCTTGGAAGAATTGCAAAACGCTTTCGTACCATTTTATAGTACGGACTAGGGTACCAGAATTATGCTTTTTGCCAGTGTCTTGGTATTGGGCGTGTTTGCAGCCTTCTTCGGTTAGTTCGTAATAAAGGCGTTTCTTGTCGTCACGGTGTTTGGTTTGGAGTCCAAATTCAATTAACTGAACGTTAACTGGACGGGCACTTTTTAAACCAACCCGTTTAGCTATTTCGGTGGGGATTAATAAGGCTTGTTGGATCTCGGCAACTTGGGATTCGATACCAAATAATTGCAATATATCGCAATCAAACTGTTGCTTTATGGAGTTGTTGAGGGCGATTTGTTTGGCGTTGCCGGTGATACCAAGCTTATCTAATTCTTCGGCTTTGGCTTGAGCAAATGGAATAACTTCTCGTTTTGGGTCTAGTGATACTGTGCCTTTGGTGAGTAATTCATATGTCCATTCAATCACCATGACGGCAAATTCAGGATTACACCAAAAAGCTAAATGAATGGCTCCCTTGGGGTGTATCCAAGAACCACCATAACGTCCTGCTTTTGCTTCAATAATTTTAAAGGTCGGAATTCCGACTTTTAAACTTAGCATTTCTAAAAACTCGGTAGTAGATTGATTTTCCAAGTAATGTTTGAAATGTTTGCCATTCGCCTGGCACATATCAGTCGCATTTAAGTAGCCATCACTAGAACGCTGGCGAATTGTAGCACCGTGAAAATCACGGCTAATTAATTGAGTGGTCATAAAGTGACACCCCATAGTAGTTATAGAATTTTGATGGAGAACAAAACACTTAGCAGAGTGGCATTCTATGGTTACCACCTTTTCGGGTAGCTTTCCCTAGCTAAGTGCATGGCGAACTATAAAGATGGCTCATTTGCTTGTCAAGCTTTTTTTTCTTAAACGGCCTCTTGTCCTTTTTTTTAAGCGCAAAAATTAAATCAATGTAGGGCTTGTTATTGTTACCTGCCCCATTTAAATCAGATAACTTGACATTCAATAATAACCTCTTCGTGCGATTTAAGTATCGAACCCTCCTTTGATTTTAATCATTGATAATTGCACTTAACCCGTTTTTGCGCGCAAAAACTTGAGCGTAGAATTGATAATTGGATTGATTTTGAGATTTTTTTTCGGATAAGACCGAAAAACTGACCTAGATCAAGGCGAGAATTAAAAACACCCGTTATCATGAGCGCCCATCAATTATTTTGATTAAATTGAATCGCCGTTTAATTGATAACTGATAACTGATGTGATAACGGTTTTGGATTTATATACAAAATTTGTTCCAATCTTTATTGCTGAAGGTATATTAAGTGACATTTGATGTGACGTTTTTTATAACGTGATTTGTTATTTATGTTCTGGTTTAATACGCATCTCGCAAAAAATGACGTAAAACGCACTTTAACTGATAACTGATTCAACTTGCACAACCACTTAAAACACACACCCCAAGTTTCAAGTGGAGTCGGGTGGCAACTTTTTAGGGCCTTAGAAAGTCTGAGAGGTTTGACCGACAATTTATTTTGCAGGGGTGCCGATATGACCCGTTTCGGTAACATCGGTAGGACGAAATGGATAATTCTTATATTACTGTATGCATTAACCATTTCATTATTGTGTTTATATGACCATAAAAGGAAAATATGATGACCTCATATTTACGACGAAAACGTGTTCCCCCGTGGGACACTCATTTGGGGCCACCTAATAGGCAGTGGCGATTTATACCCGCATCATGGGCACTCATGCTTAAAAAAAGCAAAAACAGTGCCCTTAGTTGCTCGTTTGAATTTGGGCAATGGCTATTTGTGAGTTTAATAGCTCTAGTATCATTAAGTACTTTTCCAATTATGGGGAGTGCTGATAATTCGTCTATCGCTGGTATTGTGTTTCTTGACGCAAACAACAATGGGGTGTATGACCCTAGTGAATCAGTGCAAAGCGGTCATAACGTGTATTTAGAAGATCTAACTTTGATCAGTCAAGGTCAAGGCGGGAACTTCCATGCCACCACTAATACAGATGGTGAGTTTTATTTCACTGCTCAAAGTGTAGGTAACTATAACATCTCTATTGATTTAGACGATAACATGCAGTTGACTGCTCCATTTTTTGCTGAGGGGGTTATGCCGCCTCATCAAATATCGGTTACTGAAAATGGGCAAACTGTGCTAATCAATTTTGGACTATCAGATGCTACTCCAGATAGTTCTCCAGTTACCAGTCCAAGTAAAGTTAGTGGACTATTCGCTGAACAAATTTTCCACATTGATTGTAATGGAAATGTGGATGATCAGAGCGAACAAAAACGCTCCGTTGAAAATCAAGGAGTTACTTTTGTTGGTGGTGATAGAAAGAAACATCATAACATGGCTTGCTTTTTTGGTGGTGATGACTACTTGAAAATTGCCAATAGTACGGATACTTTATCCAATTTCACCATTTCTGCATGGGTATCAGTGTTTGGAACTGACGCTAAAAAAACTCGTGCGATAGTTTCTAACTACGATGGTGGTGGTAATGCTCAACACTATGGCATTAATATGAGCAAAGGCGTGGCCTCTGTATTTTATGATGACGGCGTAAAACTTAATGGTGCCAGAGATACAGGTGGTACCTCTTTAGCTGATGAGAAATGGCATCATGTGGCTGCCGTATTTGAAGGCGGTGTTAATACTAAGCTTTATGTTGATGCTGAGCCTAGAAGACAAACATCGGGTACCATGCCAGCGAGTATCAGTCCGACCGGTGCTTTATACATTGGACGTGGTGGTGATAACGAAGGGATGGAAAAAAGATGGCGCGGTAGTATTGATGAAGTTAGAATCATCAAGCGTGTATTGTCAGAAGATGAAATTACCACGTTGTCAACAATCATAGATTTACCGACCGGCGAAACTTTTATACCAACCGATCCAACGGGTGAACGTGATGACGCATCTTTCTTTTTTAATGCAAAGAATGATGACGGTGTGGTTGAATCTTTACGGGTAACGCCTAATTCTGACGGTAGTTTTTCTCTAAATAATGTGTCTTCAAATACTACTCGCCGTGGTGTTAGAGATGGGGACTCGGAAACTACGCTGGTTATTAAAGATGGTGAAATGACGCTGATCGATGAAACATTGCCAGGTGTAGTAACCACTATTAATATTGCTGGTGATTTGGAAATCACTGATGCTGCCACTCCTGATGTTAAGTTGATATTGCAAAGAAATAGCGAACAATTTGCATTTCAGAGCATCTCAAATCCATCATTGGTAGTAAAAGTCAATGCTGATGGTAGTTTGAATATTATTGATGAAAATCAACCTAATATTACAGCTATTCGTGATGGTGAACATGGTAATATCTATGTTGTAGATGAAGAAACCAAAACGCAAGCAGTGATATATGGGAATGGAAAAACGGTTGTTACACATCCAGACTTTCCGAACATTGAGGCGAGCTTTAACGCCTATGATTCTGAGGAGAGTTATACGCTCACAAATACGCTTACCAATGAGTGTATTGAAGTACCGGCTAACGGCAATGTAAGAAGGGGGGTACGTGGCTTATTTAGTTCAATAGGCAAAGTATTCAAAAAAGGCATTAGCAGTATAGGACACTTTGTTCGTAGTGGTTCTGTCAGTTTTGTTGCTAAGGTTGTGAAAGGTGCTAGAAAATTAGTTCGTTTTGCCGGTAGAGGTATTGGCAAAATCGGCAAATTTATTGGTTCTGGTATCCGTAAAGTTTTTGGTGGTATAAAGAACTTTTTTGGTAACCTCTTCGGTGGCAGAAAATTGAAGAAGACCATTAAAAAACTACAAGGCCAAATAAGTGCTTTACAAGGCCAAGTACACACTTTGCAAGCAACTGTACAACAACAGGCTGAAGTTATAAATGACTTAAGACAGCATATTGTAAAGCAGGATGAAATCATTGCTGAGTTGAGAACCATCATTACCCAACAGGCTGCAACCATTACTCAACAAGCTGAAGCTATTGCCGCATTGACAGATACTGTGGAACAGCAAAAGGAAATCATTGCATCACAAGCGACAACTATTGCTAGTTTGGAGCAGCGAATTTCTGACCTAGAAGATAGAACCAGAAGCGGGGAAGAAGGAGTAGATGAAATTCCCGATGGTGATGATATCAGTGATACCAGAAGAGGTATAAGAGACGGATCCTCCAATGAATGCCGTAGTATTATTACTCCGGCAAGCTGCCAAGTCTATGGCGTTCAAGACAAAGGGCTCAATGACAGTATCCCTTTTGTCTATAACCCGGTTGACCAAACGGTTAAGCAAATTGGCGAAACTTGCCAAGGTTGTGATCTTGAAGCTATGGCGATTCATCCAGTTACCGACGAAATTTACTTAGGTTCAGGAGATAATGCTGTTGGACATCCTAATGGACATCTCTACAAACTTGATGCCAATACAGGTGGATTACGCTCATTGGGTGTCACTGGATTTGAAGACATCAGTGGACTCACCTTTGATGATGACGGCGTTTTGTGGGGATGGGCTAAAGGTCAAGGGCTAGTCATTTTGGATACCGAGACTGGACAAGGTAACTTAGAATTGCCTTCCTCAAGAAAACTAGCTGATTTGAGCTGGGATAGCAATTACCAAGTTTTGTATGGTGTTGTGGGCAAGGAATTGTGGAGTTATGACCCTACTAATGGGGATGCCAATGAATTGTGTGACAACTTACCTCGCAAAACTGAGGCTATAAAAGCATTACCCGCTAGTGTTTTACCAGCTGGTCTTGTATGGGTAGGTTCACATAACAACCGCAAAACGGAATTACAGGCATTTGAGATAGCCACCTGTCAACCGCAGAAAGACCTTAACCTTTCTATTGGTTATGACGATGTTGAAGGGTTAGCTATGCCAACGGCGGCTTGCCAGTAATATGGTGTAATTAGCCGAGTGAAGCGATTCACCCGGCTTTATATGATGTTATGCACTTGAACAGAATATCGGTAGTGGTATAAACCTGACAGGTTTTTGAAACCTGTCAGGTTTTTTTATTTATTAGGAGAGAATAATGATGAAAGTTTTTTCGCTAAAACACATTATTGCCTCAACTGCACTATTTGGTGCGCTTGCCAGTCATTCTGCGTTTGCGGTACTGATTAATAGTCCCGCAGAATTGATTGGTAGAGAGGGCATCAGTGTTAGTTTTGGAAATAGTAGTGTAGGTGTTGGTTATATACGACGTTGGACTACAACAGAGAAAAAATGTAGAAAATTTGGTCCCTTTAAATTTAGTTGTAAAACTAAAACCCACCACCACAGTGCCAACGAAATCCAAAGTGGCTCAAGCCGTTACAGATGGGAATTCGGTGATGGTAATAGCACCACTGGTGTAGTATCTACTAGCGGTGGGTATTATCATGGTGGCAATGATCAATTATTTGTTAATTTGCCTACCCGTACCCATAGCTACTTGACACCCGGCGTTTACAACGCCTCTTTAATCGTGACTAATAGCAGTGGTCAAACCGGCAAGCGAGATACAGTGGTAATGGTACGATCTTCCGAAATTGTATCGTCGGATACTGATGTTTGTGACATCAACAATGCTACTGTCGTTTCTGCTAGTTCATTTGGGTTATGGAACGGTTCAAGAACTTGGGATACCAATGTGCCAACTGGAAATGACATTGTCTTTGTTAAAGAAGGGCACACTGTTCTTTTGCCAAAAGGTAATACCCAAGTTCAAGTGGCTGGTTTGTGTATCGAAGGTACTATCAAAACCTATCTCAATAGAATATCTGCTTCCCCTAATCATGTTGTAGTTACCGCGAGTGCTATTCACAATCGTGGCACTATTAGCACAACCAATGGTACTAATGGTTCAATCATTGGCGATGCTTATGAACATGCTACTGCTGGTGGCAGTATTAGCCTGTTTGCTGGTCGTTTCACCAACGACGGTAAAATTGATGCCAGAGGACGTGGTGGTGATGATATCCCTTATCCTTATTTTGAAACCGCTTCAGGACAAATAGATGCGTGGGGTGGCGATGGGGGTCACGTTGGTATTTTCCCCAACGAATTCATCAATACTGGTTCATTACTGGCAGGCAATGGTGGTGATGCCATTTTGTTTAAAGACTGGGCCAACTATATTTATGGCAATGCTTATGGTGGACGGGGTGGTTCGGTTAATGTTTCTGCTCAAAATATGGGATTATCCAGTAGTTCTGGTACTTTGAAAGCAGGTTGTGGTGGTACTGCCGCGGCAATTGGTAGTTGGTTAAAAACTATTAAAATCAAACAGAGTGGATGGTTTAGCTCTGCCTCTTTCACGGGCATTTTCACGGGTAAATTGTTCGATGTCGCCGGTGGCAGTGGTGGAAATATGAGTATTAACTTGAGTCATTTAGGCGGTATAACCCAAGGTTGCAATGGTCGAACCGTTGATCATGTACTCGTATTGCCAACCGAAGTGATTCGATATGAACCGACTTTGTTAGAAGTAGATGAAACCACGCGCTTAATCAATGCGAATTTCATTTACATTTATGCCGGTGATGACGCACAGGTTGATTTGCGTAAACTGTCTCCTAATGCTGTTCAAGCTTATAAAGTCATTACGTTAAGCGTAGGCGCAAACAGCGTTATTGACTTGCGTGGCCTTAGCGACAAAGTTTTCCAAGCCGCTGAACGATTTGAAGTCTATGCAGACGAGGTTTTACTTGATGAGGGTGTCACGCTGGAAGATTTAGCTGATGCACCTGAAATTAGCGTCAATCCTAGCAAAATATTGCATTTTGTTGATTTGGATTATCAAAGCCAAACCAAAGGTGAACCCGGTAGCATTTTGCCCGTTCATTTGACTCTCTTAAACAATGGGCCTACCGAAGATACCTACACTATCACAGTACAAGACAGTCAAGGTTGGTTACTACCGCCCTATCCGACTGAAGTGACTGTCAATGGACTTCGGCGTTCAGACTTATTCATTAATGTGAAATTACCAACAAGCGGTCACGAGCAGACTGAATTAGTCGTCACAGCAACTTCTCAATCAGACTCGACGGTACAAAAAGAAGCGCGTATTCGTGTCAGTTTACAACATCCTGAAGTGATTACACCACGCGACGGCAGACAAGCTGATGTTGCTATCGTATTGGATGCCAATTTCCGTATGGAAGGTAAATTACAAGGCATTGCGGATAGTTTGGTGAAATTAATGGTTGCCAATGGTCCTGTTTCACCTAGTGATAGCCTGTTGGTAGAATGGTCGAATCAGTTTGATGAAAACAATCCGCCGACAAAAGAGGCTTATTTGGAATTTATACAAGGATTCCAACCGATTAATCCACCGCCTCCACCAGTGATTGAGTTGATTACTTTCACTGATACTGTCAAAACCCGTGTTGTCACTGATAACTTAGCTGATGTAATTGGACGGATTCGGGCCTTACAGACATCAGAAGATGCAACTTGTACTTTAGCTTCAGTTGATGCCATTGAATATGCCGCAACTAATCTCAAGGAAGAAGGCCATTTGTTCTTAGCCGTTGCCAGCACGCCGAATAAAGATATGAGTGCTGCCATTGAAAAGTTGCAACAACTGAAAGTCAAAGCACATGTCTTGCTCGCAGAAAATTGTGACGGTAGTCCTGAAACGGCATTGGCATATCAAACCTTGAGTGGGAAAACCGGTGGTATTTTCAGCTTAACAACAGAAGATGATGAAGGTGATTTGGTTGTTTTAGAAGACTTGCTTGAGATAATTCTCAGCACTGGAAAATACAGTGCGCGTGGCACTCTCAAGGATAAAGAGGGCGAACCCATTGAAGGTGTAGTCATTGAACTCAACACCAAAACCACGACAACCGATAGCCTGGGCAATTGGGAAATCAGTAATTTAGCCGAAGGGGAATACACCGTCATTGCCACTAAAGACGGTTATCTCTTTGACTCAACAACTTGTGTTGTCAGTGACAATGAAATGGTTTGTGAACCGGTATTCAAAGCCGAACCCGTGTTAGATGTTAAAGTGGTACCAGAACCGCGTATTGCCAAACAAGGTGAAAACGTGACTTACACCATCACCGTCACCAATCAAGGTGAGGGAACGGCTACCAACGTGATTTTGGCCGATGTCTTGCCAGATCACAGCGACTTAGTCACCATTGACGCTTTGGATGGTGGCAGTTGTGAAGCCGAGACGATAACGTGTAGCTTGCCCGACTTAACCCCTGGTGCGACGGCCAACGTTAAAGTGGTGATCAGCAATAAGCAAACGGAAAGCCTGATTAATACGGTGACAGTGACGACGCAAGAATACCCCACCGATATCAAAAAAACGTGGACACAAGTCATTCCATATCTGTCGGTAACCGTCACTGATCAAGCTGATCCGATAGAAATGCTTCAAGTTTTGCATTACAAGGTGACAGTAGAATTGAGTCATTACGCGCAGGCCGATGCAACGGGTATCACTTTAATCAGTCAGTTGCCCAAAGGGGTTGAATTAAAGTCCCTTAACAGCGATTATGGCATTTGTAATACCAGTGCATTCCCGCAAATCACTTGTGAGATGAATGACTTGAGTATTGCCAGTGCTGACAGTGTCAGTCATGCCACCGTCGAAATGGATGTTGAATTGAAAGACGCGGGCTTGCTGTTGTTGACGCATGAAGCCAAAGTGACGGCCAATGAATATCCCGCCCATTTAGTCCGTGAACGCACCAATATCTTCATACCAGAAGATATTCAAGTCGATTTAGCTTTGGTGGTTGATGTCACGGGTTCAATGCAGGAAGAAATCAATGGTGTCATTAAAGCCTTGAAGGCATTCATTGCTGAAATTGATCCCAGCACGGCCCCGTTAATGGCATTACTCACCTTTGGTGATGAAGTCAAAATGGCCGCTTTTACGCGAGACTTAGCCGTGTTACGCAGTGCCATTGAAGACTTAACTGCCAGTGGTGGCGGATTGTGTCCCGAAGCTTCGATGGAAGCCTTGTTAGTGGCTATCCCGCATACCAAAGCTGGTGGTGATATTTTGTTTAGCACTGATGCCTCACCGTATCCAGATGCCGATGTCGAAAAAGTCATGAGACTGCTGCGCGGTAAAGGGATTCGTTTTAATGCGATGATTACGGGCGATTGTTCAATGCAAGAGAGTTGGAATAGTTTGCCTTAATTTTTTTTAAATGGTAGGTTGGTGGGCAACTATGTTGCCCACTCTACGTTTTGAACCCTGTTATTTCTCAATTTCTCTAATATGAGGTGGGCAACAATCTTTGCCCACCCTACATTCAATTGCAAAATAAATTTGGAACGAAAATCCAATTGCAAAATAAATTTGGAACGAAAAACGGCAAAATAAATTTGGAACGAAAATTTGACTAACCGATAAACGAATTTTGCCTAAAACTAGAAAGTTTTATTTGTTTAGCAGCAAAATTTGTTGTACTCAAGTGCTACTCGTTTTATATGTGTCACAAAAGCACTTTCAATGCGATTTTAAAAAGAATAATAATACATCCCTAAATTATCCCAGTCTGTGGGCTTTGGGTTTTTAAAGGCAAGAAAAAATAATGCATTTTGCTAAAAATGAAATTGTGCCTTTGCGTTATCCTTGTCCAGCCTGTGGTTTTTATGCTTTGCCTTCGTGGATTTCGGTGGGCAGTATGCAGGTGCAGGCTGCGGTGACTTGGAATGAGAAATTTTTGACTAATCATTCATTGCCTGCATAAGCGATTATTACAAAAGGCGCACCTTTGAATGATGAACAATCGCCCGTGGCTAATGATTTTTTTCAAAGGGAATACAAAGGCTTAGATAATTCACCTCGTACTCTTGTGTTGCCTATTTCTGATCCTGAAGCGTCAAACTATCGTAAGAACTTTCGTTCAAACTTTAGTTTGCAAATTTTTGAACACCGATTCAAACTTCTACCGATAAACTAAAGTTTATACTCCTACCAACAAACTCAAAAATAAAAAATAAAAATGATTGATAAGTGATAAATGCACACAAATGCTCTCTCTCCTCTGACGATTTATCAAAAAATTGCGGCCAATCTTGAAACAGTTATCACGGGGCAAGCGGGCGCTATCAGAAAATTATTAGCGGCTTTTGCTTGCGGTGGGCATGTGCTATTAGAAGATTTACCGGGTACGGGTAAAACCACTTTAGCGAAAGCGTTGGCACAGTCTCTACAATTGGCCTTCCAGCGTATTCAATTTACGCCTGATTTATTACCTTCAGATATTTTAGGGGTGTCGATTTTTGATCCGAGTAAACACGCTTTTCGTTTTCACAAAGGGCCAGTATTTACCGAAATTTTGTTAGCTGATGAAATTAACCGGGCTTCTCCGAGAGTACAATTGGCCTTGTTAGAAGCGATGGGCAGGTGAGTACAGATGGTGAGCAATATCCGCTAAGTGCATTATTTTTTGTCATCGCGACACAAAATCCTATAGAATTTCAGGGGACTTATCCGCTACCCGAAGCACAAATGGATCGTTTTGGCATGCGTTTTAGCTTGGGTTATGTGAGGAGAGGAAGTCGCGATTTTGACAGCGCAGCAGCAAGCCAGTGAAACGATAAAACCTTGTGCTACTCAAGAAGAGGTTCAAATTTTAAGAAAGGCGGTTGAAGCGGTGCGTATAAGCGACGAGCTTAAACGCGTAAAATATTGTTGATTTGGTAGGGGCTACTCGTTATGCAGTAGGCGTACAAATGGGGGCCAGTCCACGGGCATCGTTGACTTTAATGAAAGCGGCACAGGCCTTAGCTTTATTTGATGACATGGCTTATGTCACGCCTGATCATATTCAAGAAATCGCCGTGCCAGTCATTGCTCATCGTTTAAAAGTGGATTCACAGGCACGGCGCACGTTTCGTTGCGTAATGAAAGCGTTGTAAAAGATATATTACGTCAAATTGATGTACCCATTTAATCAGTTATCAGTTCCACGCAAAAGTTGACCTTCGGTTCACGCTTTCACGCAAAAGTTTTGCGCGCAAAACTTTTGCGTGAAAAGTTGCGCGCAACTTTATTTAGCTTCGCTAAATGTGAAATGTGGAAATCATTTATCATTTATCATTGGGCAACCATTGGTGATAATTTTTTTGAGTTGCTCAAGACTTTATTATGATCTATTTCCTTATTAAATCCATTCTTAAAATGACAACATTAAAATCTCAAGAACACGATTATCAATACTATTTATAAAGGTATTATGTGATATATTTTTATAAATCAAGTTATTAGATAATCATTTGTCAATTTATGAAATATCTGGGCTAATGACACAATGGTTTGAGGAATTATATAATTAATTATTAATTATAGTTGGCACTCTTACTTAAAAACGCCAAAACCACCAAAAATCAGTAGAATTAGTTATGTTTAAGGGGTAAGCTCCCTAGGTCACAAAAACGACTTGTGACTTTTTATATAATACACAATAGATTTTGAA
>Ga0180298_1000255_pt1 | contig 12567 bp, 23 predicted proteins | sample GuaBasSediGuay13_FD_121800 | JGI IMG/M metagenome (GOLD analysis project Ga0180298, IMG submission 121800) | Subseafloor sediment microbial communities from Guaymas Basin, Gulf of California, Mexico - Guay13, Core 4488-10 , 4-6 cm | ecosystem: Environmental > Aquatic > Marine > Hydrothermal...
AGATATCCTCATTGTAAACAACTCGCTCGCGCACATGGCGCTGAGGAACTTGATCTTGATTTGGGGCATCGCTGTTGCCCAGAGTTTTATACAAAAGAGGACCTGGTAAGTTGGTTGGCAGACACACTAGGTTTGTCACAGGGTGAGAGAAAATTGCTGAGGCTTAGTTTACTTTGATGCAAGTGCTGACTTATATACTATCACGCGCTGTACCTGATGTGCGCGTTAGTTACGCGGTAGTTACTGATTCGGTTAGAAGACGGGGGTACTTTATTCTAGTTGACCCGGATCATATTGGATATTGGGCGCGGTTTAAGAGAAGGTACCCTTATTGCGCCCATGTAGCACAGGTGCGGGGCGCAAGAGTTGACGTTGCTTGTCCTGAGTTTTCTACAAAAAAGGAACTGTTGGATTGGTTAGCAGACATATTGGATTTGTCACAAGGAGAGCGAAGGTTGTTATACATTTGCGAGAAGACATAATGTGGATACTAACTCGTATATTTTCTTCTGCGGCTCCACATGTGCTTGTGGAATCTGCGGTAATAGTGCGGGCTAAGGAGTGTTATCATATCTATGTTAGCCCAAATCACTTGGGCTACTGGGATGCCTTTAGGAGAAGATATCCCGGAGCTGTCTCGCGTGCTCTTAAGTACGGTGCACGGATTATGGTTGGACCGTTGGTAACTCTTGCTTGCCCTGAATTTGGCACGAAAGAGGATCTGGTGAGTTGGATAGAAGATGTGCTGGGCCTCTCACGGGGTGAGAGGAAACTCCTTCGACTTTGTATGTAGTTCAGTCAGAAAAATTTTTTTATTTTAAAATTAAAAATTTTTTAAAAGGAGGTGTGATGAAACATAAAGGAGGAGCGAGAACGGTTTTCACTTGGGGTTATGACTGGGCTACGGGGCAGAAATATCTCGATTCTCATTTCATAGCTCAGTATGTTGACCCTCGTTTCCTAAAGCTCGCCTTGCGAGCCAAGATGAAGCACATACTTAAGAGGTACGAAGCAGAGGCTCACACATTACAAATGATGAAAATTCGTCAACGTGCCCAGTCAACGTGGATGGTTGTGCTAGTAGGTGTTTATGATCGAGACTTTTGTGAAGCGTTGGTTAAGACGACACCAGATGAAAGGCTAAAAGAAATGAGCCGTGGATAGTGGTGAAGTTTAAAAAAGCAATGTAGGATTAATTTGGGTAAGGGGGAGGAGAAATGATTAAGAATGTAACGTTAGGGGACATTGTAGAGAAAGCCGTTTCAGCAAAGGAGACTGAGAAGTACGTGGACGCACCGGCTGTAGAGGCACTTGCGAAGAAGCTAATCAAGAAGTTTGCATTAGATGACGCGGAAGAGGCTGTGATTAAGTATTTGTTCTATAAGGCTGAAAAGAGCTCATTTTTCGGAAAGTGCTCACGCGCGACGGGGAAGTGGTCGTATCTAACTGGCTATGACTACGTGATCGAAGTATGGGAGCCCTTTTGGAATAGGGTATCAGATTATGCCAGGGAAGCGCTTGTTTACCATGAGTTGTTGCATATACAAAAGCAAGTGACGGCAAAAGGGAAAGTTAAGTGGACTGTACGGAAGCATGATGTCGAAGAGTTTTTGGATGTGGTTCGAGAGTATGGACCATGGTCGGACAATCTTCAGTCATTGAAGGAATTGTTGGTTGGTGACGATCTTGAGTTAAAGGTTACTTAAAAAAGAGCGTTGGCAGACTGATTTAAATCTGCCCTACCTATGGACTGTGGGGAAGTAACGCCTGTGGAGAGGTAGGCCTCTGCATTACCTATTCTTTCGGGAGATGTAAGTCAGACCTCTGAAGCAGGAAGCCCAAGTCTTTAGGTTTGGGAGGAAGTCACTGAGGTTTAAAAGTGTACTTAGTAGAGCTTTTTAAAGAGAATGTTAATTTACGCAAAGAGCTTATTAAGGCGGAGAAGTCACTTTTGTCCCGAGTCCATCCTGCTGTTGCATTAGAAACAACTTTGTATGCTACACTTTGTGTTCAATTTAAAACACGACTACCTGGTAATGTGATGGTCGAATTGAAGTTCAAGGATAAAGAGTTTGGGGATAATGAGGTTGATGTAAGGTTTCCTTATTTAGCAGTCACAAGTGGTTCAATTCGGCTGAAGGGGTGCGACACACGAGCTATAACTCTTGTTAAGTTAAAAGACGCGTTGTGCGGTGTGAATGCGCCTCAACGGCGTTTGTTGAAACTCAGTAAATCGTTCTCAAATTGTCTAGGGGCATGGCGCCAAGCTCCATTGTATTTGAATCCCGTCACTATAAGGACACGTTGTGCTTGTTGGAGTAGGCTTGAGCCTCATTTCACGTTTAGGATTCAAGGGGTACGTCTTTTGTCCGTGATGGATGTAGTGTATCGAGCAGGGTTGCAATGGTATGTGTACCTTTTTAACAAACGGTATGGTGATTACGTCGTTCAGCGTTGGGGAGAATTTTTGAGTTCGCTTTAGGTGATTGAACTATGTATAATGTTAGGAGGTAGAAAAGTTATGAACTTCATTAGTCAGGTAGAGGAATTCACGGAAGGATGCAGAGATGTGCCTTCTGTTCTTAAGTTGGATAGTATTGGGAGAGTAGTGCGTCCACTTGGGCAGTTGTATCTAAGCGATACTGCGGTATCACAATTGTGCTCTTTTGCGGGTTGCACTGTAAAGTTTTTCGATATCTTGAAGGAAGAGGGTTTGTGTGAAGTTATAAACAAGGTGTTGAAAGGGACTCGTTTTTTGTTGAGGTTACGTGAGCGGACAGTGAGAGGTGTTCTTTCAACAAGTTATAAGCCGATTGATAATATTGTTGTTTGCCGCGAGCTACTTCCCCATTTGAAGTTGAGCAAAGTTCTCGGTAAAGTGTCAGATCCGGTTTGGGAGATGTTGACTGATGAATTTTCAATTATGCGAATCGAAGGCGTGCGACGTTGTGAGATGAATGTCATGTTTGTCCCTTCGTTGGTAATCACGAACTCAGAGGTTGGTAAGGCCGCGCTTAACTTACGACTCGCCGTCCGGGCGCATGAGTTCAGGATTATTTCTGATCCGATTGTGCGTAAGATTCATATCGGCCCTTACGCAGGGGTTATTGCTGAGGAAGAGTTAGTGAAGGCGTTTAGGAGTCTTGTTAAATCACTACCACAGGTTGATTTATCTAGAGAGATTCGGTTTCGTCCCATGGATTTCAAGCTTCTTCACTATCCGAGTGATGTGATGAGAGTCATTTTTGGCATGTCTAAGGGTGAGTTGGCTGAGATGCAGTCTGCGAGTTTTCCACTTCGCTCGATCGTGAAGTCAACTTTATCACCTGAATTGTCGGCGCACTGGAAGTATATTCTAGCTCGAGATTTCTTTGATTTGTTATTAAGATTCAGATACTATGTGCATGATGGATGGGTTATAAGATGGCCGCATCATGTGCGATAGGGGGTTAAAAGATGAAGATGAAGTACTACGCAATTAATTGGTATAAATGCCGTGTGTGGTTAGAGAGCGGCTACTATGATAGTAACGAAGCCGCGGAAGAGGCCCTGTCAAGGAACAACCCTCAGATTATCTTGACTCAAGAAGAGATGAAGAAAGTAGTAGAGTCGGTGATCACCGACTTCCCTGATTTGAGGAGTAAAATAGGGTAGCTAAGGAGGTGATTTCATGGGATTAAAGTTGTTAGTAATTGGCTTGAGTTGTTTTGTATTGGGGTTTTTTGTGGGGACTGGTATTACGTATGCCGCTTTGGAGAGAGTTTTGAAGGATTACGAGCGTGCGCTTAAGACCATACTGGATAAATGTTTCACCGATCCTGATAATGATGAGTTTACAACGTAAGAGGGAGAATAAAATGAGTTTTGTATTTGGTCTCATGATAGGAATCTTTGTTGGACTTGTCATAGGTTTTGTTTCAGGGTTACCCAGGATGTTATAATTAGTTTTAGTGGTCTAAGAGTTTAGTGACTGCTCCCGCGGCTAAAGCCTGTGGGCTTCTAGGGATTGAATACCCAAGCTCTGCGGCCCCAGAGCCAAGATATTTTAAGGAGGCATTGACATCACGATGCAAATGGCAAATTCATCCTCTGCTTAAAAAAACAGGGGCTTTCTTGCCTTAATTTTATGTAAAAGTTGGAGATACGGTAAAGGTAAAGAATTGAGTAAAGGAGGTGAAAATGATTGTCGCGGTAAGAGAAAGGTACCATTTTCACGATGTTCACCCAGAGGTAGCAAGAGAGTTAATGGAGAACTGTGAGGAAAATAGGATTGAGGTACTGAGAAGAAAATTTAAACTAGCCCATTTTGACAAGTGCCCGAACTGTGGCAGTTTGCTTTGGTCGGACAAGCTCCTAACTGGGTGTATTGTGTGCAATAAGTCGTTTTATTAACTGGGAGGATGGCTGATGAAGTATTTGAAATGGGAACTGAAAAATATTACGTTAGGTAGACACGCTCACGCTTTCGGGCTTGGAAGCTCTGAGGACTTCATCGTTCATTTAACGATGTTCAGGCGAAAAGCTAGATTGGAAGTTAAGACCCGGTTGGGTCAGTATCTGATCTCGCGTGAACATCATTACTGCTTTCCTGATTCGTGGGAGGAAGTCTTTAACCTATATAGGCGTTTTAGTTTTGTGTTGCAAAATCCTCCTTCGATATGGAAGGTCACACAGCATCCGAAGGGTTTTTGTATGTCGCTTTTTAGCTCACTTTTTGATCAGGTGGATCCAGAGTCTAATACTGAAGCTGTTAGTTTACCTGTGCCTGATGAAGTGTATTTTCAGTTAACGCTTGGAACCAGTTTCAGGACTTCGTGTGGAACTGTAAAAGGGAGTTTGACCGCTATGTCTGGCGGTACTTGTTTTAGGTTGACAAAGATTTCGCTACCTTTGTTAACTCTAGCTTGGTTGTTAGCTAACGATGGATATGAATTGGCTCGTTTTAGGTGGGTCGGTGAATCTCTTGTTTACTTGGGAGGTTTGAGTAGTTTCCAGTTGATGACTTACGAGCGGATGTGCGAACTCTGGGTGCGGAGTTCTGTACTGTCGTCATTTTGTTACGTACCAATTGTCACATTAACAAAGAAGAACTTAGTGGGTTTAAAGGTTTTGGAAGCAACCGCAGGGGGTTTTGAAGATGTATCAAGCTCTGTTGGTTAGCTTTGATGGGGATTACGTGACTACCTTTGAAGCAACAACAGTAGAGGAGGTACTGGAGCTCCTGGCTAATAGAGGGTCACGATGGTTATTTTTACCCCCTCGAATTTGTGGTTAAAAGCCCACTCAACCAAAACGGTCGAATAATTAGCGCACCTTATGGGTTAAGCTTTCTGAGAGGAAAGCGGGTTGGAAAAGTTTTGCAGGTGATTCACGATGTTGCGCTAGATAACCCACAGGACTTTGCTTGTGAAGTCGCGTCACGAATCTGTGATCCTAAAGCGTCTGTACGTCGGGATGTGTTATACGAAGCCTTTGATCTTGATGAACTTAGCTTGGATCACGAGTTGTTTAGTTTTGGACCAGCTTTACAAGCTATGGGTAGATATGGTAAAGTACGTGTTGAAGTTCTGTTTCCCCCTAGTTTGCCCCCGATTGTGAAGTTATTGAAGAATGGAGTTGTAGTTATGGTGTTAGTTCAAGAAGGGAAACTACGGCGCAAAGTGTTAAACGATGTAATTCGCGTTGTAAATTCATCCTCGCAGGGAAGGTTGCTAAAGCTCCGTGTTGGTACGGCGATATGGAAGCAGTTGTTGAGGAACGATTGATAAAGGTCGTTCCTCTTGTGTGTGGGTGTATAAAGAAGCGATTGACAGTCTGATGGAGGTACTTCAGACTTTGAGGGCACGTCATGAAAGGTTCTTTGGCTAAGGCGTTGAGCTGTATAGTAGGGGGTCTTATGTGCTTCAGCGCTGCGTGTGCTTACGGGAACGAGGTAGATTGGGTGCTAAAGCATAGTCGGTTAACAAGATCACAAGCGTGGTTAGTTGTGCAGTGCGCATACCTGGAAGATTGGCCTGAATTGGTTTTAGCTATTTGTAAAGTTGAAAGCCATTTTAATCCGTATGCTGTGTCCACGTCAGGCGCGGTTGGTTTGGGTCAAATCATGCCTGTATGGGTTCCAGAGCTTAAGGAAGCTGGGATTATAAAGTCGCAAAAAGATTTATTTGATATTGAGGTGAACATACGTGCGGTGGGTTATATTCTGCAGAAGCTATTTACTGTTGAGTCTGACCTAGTTCATGTTCTGTATCGTTATTACGGCGCGAGAAGCAGGGACTATGCTTGGAGAGTGTTACTTGCGATAGGGGAGGTTATGTGTGCGAAATAATAGAAGAATTAACGACATTATTATATCTCTTTGTGTTATGCCAACACACATCGGTTTCATGAAAGGCCAGATTAAGTTTGAACTTGGGGTGGAGCTTTCTCTTAACGCTATTCGTTGCAGGTGTGATCGTTTAGTGAAAAAGGGGCTTCTGGAGAAGTACGCTCCTTATACATATGTGGAAAAGGATTGGTCTGGGTTTTACCGTCAACTTGAAGAGGAGGAAGGAGAATGAGATTAGTAGCTGTTTTGTCATCTGTTGTGGCGACAAAAGATGGTGTGTATAAAGTTAGAACGAAAAGATTTGAACAAGTGAAGCCACTGGTGCGAGGTCTTACTCATTACGTAGGTCATGTATCAACTCGAGAGTTTTTAGAGAGTTTGGGTGCGGTGCGGAGTAGTAGCCCTTTCTTCCGTGGCTTGCGGGTAGGTGAGAGCGCTTTGGTTGTGACTTTGAAACGGAACACGTCACGTGAGTTGAAAGGCTTCACAACAGGAGTGTTTGGGGTGAAACCTGAAGACTTACGGTTCCGGATCCTGACCCGAGTGAAGTAGGAGGACAATTTGGATAAGGTGTTTAGGGTATATGGGCCCGGGTCTAACTCAGTGGAGCCGCGGTTTCATCAATCAACGCATAAGCAGAATGAGCAATGTCAAACAACTGAGCTGCGGGAACGAGTGAAAGTACGAGCCCAAATCCGTCGTACTGTGTTTCGGACCCCTTTTGAGTTGGAAACGGTTGAATTCATGGACTCCAAACCTGCTGTTTTACGGGGTTGGTATAGGGGTGTAGTAGATGTAGAGGTGGTCGTTAGCTTTGGGTGGGCGTCGCCTGGTAACAGCACCTACTGTTCTATACAACTCGTATTAGTTGGAGACCGAGTTATAGTTGAGCCCCGATCAGGGGATTTATACAGAAAGGTGTTACAGGATGTTATATGTGCACTAGAGTCGCCAAGTGGAAGGTTGTGGCGCTTAAAGTCGGGGAGTGAGATGTTTTGGTCTAAAGCACTTGAGGCCATGCGAGAAATAGCAGAAGGCGGAGGGAAGGGGAGGTTATGAAGGCCAAAGGCTGTGTAAAGTGGCCCTTTCTAACACACTTATTACAGGCGGTGAGTAGCGACGTGCGAGGAGCATCGGTCGTACCACACACATGGGGGATGTCTCACTACTTCTTTGTGCGGGTTACGCCTCACCCTCAACAGTTTTGGAGAGCATTTAAGTTGAAGTTTTCTGATTGGCGTGTCTACGCGTGGCGGCATAACGCTAACCTTTGTCTTGTTGACTCCACTGGACCGTGGTTTTGCTCAGTGTATGATGCGGTTGGGTGGATTTCGGATACAATGGGACGGCCTGGGATTAAAGGCCTTCTTTTGTTGGAAAGCATGAAATATCTATCATATCAAGAAAGCGTGAGGTTAAGTGATGAATGACAATGGCTTAAACACCGCGAGAGGAATACTTCTTGGATGTTTAATGGGTCTGATTTTGTGGATCTTGATATTGTTGGTGTGTTGTTGAGCGAGGAGGTGTTATGAGACGTTTACCCTGGCAGTTGAAGTCACTTTGGTTAAGTGGCATGATCCCATTAGACGGGCTGACTACACATTGGGGTAACGTGGCTGTGATGATGTATCCGCACAAGACCTCAATTACTGTAGAAGTTACCACTGGCGTTTATCGTACTGCTTCTTTGGTTGACCACTGGGTTGGGTTGCCTAACAACTGGAGAGAGCTGGTTGAACTTAAACGACGGCTTGGATCGGTTTTGACAAGTGAAAATGTTCGTAAGTGGGCGAAGCTACACATGCTTGGTTTTATTAGTCGTACAGTGAGAGACGCTTTGAGTCAGCCAACTACGGGGTCAAACGAGGATGTACATTACTCAATGAAACTCCACACGCTAATACCAGAAGTTGGTGTTGAAGGTAAGTTGACAGTGAAAGACTTGGGCTATGGATTTGAATTTGAACCGTTGTTTACTTCACCTCAACTGCTCGTGGCTTGGTTTCTCGCCCGGTTGGGTTATGAACTTGTTGAGATGGTACCTCCCGCAAGGTCTCGGGGTGCTGACAATCAATGGAGATGTGGAACACCACTAAGTACTTTTCGAAACGTTGGTGCTTTAGGTAGTAGGTTAGGAGTCGCGAGTACCGTCTTGGAAGGTAAGATGTATGTACCTTTCTTGAAGCTAACCAAGCCTGTGGTTCAAGGTCTTCAGACGCTCGAACTTATTGATCAGCGTGGGAGGAGGTAGGGTTTCTTTTTTATTAAATAGATAGCAAATTTTTTCAAAGGAGGTGAGGGAATGCGGACAATTTGGCAGGGTATTATAAAGGTTCGGTCAGTTGAAGTACCAGTTAGGCTTTATAGAGCCTTTCCGAGTAACCATGGAACTTCGCTTCACTTGATTTGCCCTAAATGCCACCAAAGACTTAAGTACCGCTTATTTTGCGAGTCGTGTAACCGAGAGGTGGCTCGGAGTGAGGCGATGAAAGGTTATGAGGTTTCAAAAGGTCAGCTGATTCCTGTTGATCCTGTTGATAAGTTGATGGTTGTTGACGACAAAACAATTCATGTTGATTACTTTGCCCCTCATGTACCTGAGATTTACCATGATACTGCTTATGTAGTTGGTCCTGATGGTGATGCACATACTTATGTGTTGTTACGTGAGGTCTTGAAGAAGCGCGTTGCAGTTGGCCATATGACATTTCGTGATAAGACGAAGCGGGTATGTTTAAAACGTGTTGATGACTTGATAGTAGCTTTCACACTTACTTCAGAGGAACTAAGACGTATAAATGTGGTAGGAAAAGTGAAGAGGAGAGAGCTATCAGCTATGAAGGAACTCGCTGTTAGGCTTACCCGGTCATTTCGGCTAGTTGAGGACCCTCAGTTGAGAGAGGACGGGGTTGGCTCTATAATGTTGGGTAAAAAGTAATAAGGAGGTGGGGACGATGAAGTTGCTTAGAGTTAAAACCAAAATCGCACCCTCTGGTTATGACGAGCAGTCGACGAGTATTGTTTTGGATGAGGAGAATGCTAAAAAGGTGGCGACTTGGCTTAAAAGAGAAGTTGTGGATTTAGTATACGATGCCGCAGAAGCAGGATGGGATCGAAAGGAGCTTAAAGTAACGCTGGAGGAGTGATTGGGACTAGTGTTGAAAAACAGTGAATCTGATCCGGGGTGTTGTTCTTAGGAAATGAGGGACGCGATAGAAGTTTTCAGAGGGGTGCTCGTGCGTGAGCGACAATGCCAGGTTGAGGTTGTACCACCATCTGTGTGTCATTGGGACTTCTACTCTATAAGAGCAATAGAGACGGTACAAGTTGTTATGCTTAGCTCAGCTGTGAAAAAAGTGATTTGTACTTTGGCTAGCATGGTCCCGATAGGGTGTCAGGTGTGGTTGAAGCAGGTGGACATATCTGTCTTAAAGGACCCTGGATCTTCTTTTTGTACAGTTGAGGCTCGTGCTTTGTTGCATACTAGTGAGTGGGTGGAATTGAGCAATACTTATCCTTTTTTGACCGCGGAAGAGGTAATGAAGCTGTCCCTTCTTTCACCCGGAAAACGTAAGTTGTGTATATTAGGGAGGAGAGTTCGTAAGATTTAAGGCAGGGGGTGGATTTAAGTGAAAGTATGTGAGATCTTCAACAGTTGCCAGGGGGAGGGTCGCTTGACCGGGTATCCTGCAGTCTTCGTGAGATTCGCGGGGTGCAATCTTTACTTGGATGTTGAGCGGTTTGGCCGACCACACCCTTGTGAGTTTTGCGATTCGAAATATAGTTGGGGCGATGCTGACGCTACTGACGTGTCAGTAAGTTCATTACTGGCACGCATACACCGGTTTAAGACAAAGATGGTCGTTCTGACAGGAGGTGAGCCTTTATATCAACCTGAGAACGAACTGACGGAACTAGTGGGTCAGTTGAAGAAAGAGCAGTTTACAGTTTGTGTTGAAACAAACGGGACAATTCGACCTCCGCTTATGCTCGAACTACTTGTAGATCATTACGAGATCTCGCCGAAGCTTCATATAGGCAAAGACGAGCTTCGTTGGGGTATGAGGAGTCATGGCATGAGTTTGAAATTTGTCTACGACGAAAATGAAGATAAGCTACACCGGTTTATCACACGTTGTGTTGACTTCTTTAAGTGCTCAGAAGTGAGAGTGATGCCGCGGTGTAAAAACCGTGAAGAGTTCTTAAAGATGGCGGAAAAAACTATCAGTTTTTGTAGACAGTATGGTTATATCTTTGGGTGTCGTGAGCATATTGTGATATGGGACGGAGAGAGAAGAAAGTAGGTTTTTACAAATATAACCTTTAGGTCGTAAAGCCCATATCTTTTAGATTTGGGATATAAGTTATATGCTTTAGCATTATTTTATATTGACATTTTCTAATAACATGATTATAATTAGAGTATGGAACTCAAGAACCCTTCGAAAGAATATAAATCAACCTACAGCCTTGTTTATTCTTGTCAATACCACATAATTTTTTGCCCGAAATACAGAAGAAAAGTTCTTATAAATGGTATAGACGAAAGGCTTAATGAGCTAATTCTTGAAAAGCAAAAAGACTATGGTTATGAAGTCATAGAAATGGAAGTAATGCCCGACCATGTTCATCTGCTTTTGGATATAAATCCACAATATAGTCCAGTGAAGGTTGTCTCTAAAATAAAAGGATATACAGCTCATGTATTGAGAAAAGAGTTTCCGCCTCTTAAATCGAGACTCCCATGCTTATGGACAAGAAGTAAGTTTGTATCTACAGTAGGTTCTGTATCCCTTGAAGTAGTCAAAAAATATATAGAGGAACAAAAAGGCAAATGACTAAAGCTGAACGAATTAAAATTGCTATACTTGAAACAAAGCAAAAACGAAAACAACAAATAGCCCGTGTTTATCAGCTTAAGCTCCAAAACCTTTCTAAAAATGACGAAGAAAAATTAAACAGACTCTTTCTCGAAGCCAAGTGGCTCTACAACTATATAATCGCAAATATAGAAGACCATTTAAACGATAACGCTTGGAAACTCAGAGAGGTAGAAATCAAAACTCCAAAAGGTATGGAAAAAAGAGAGATAAAGACTCTCTCTTCTCAAATGAGACAATCTATTGTTGATAGAATAAAACAAAATCTATTGGCCCTTAAAAAAGCCAAACAAAAAGGGATAAAAGTAGGCAAACTCAACTTTGTCAGCAATGTAAAGAGCATCCCACTAAAACAGTTTAACATGACATATAAGATAGATAAAGAAAAAAACAGAGTAAAGCTCCAAAGAATAAAGAAAAAGTTTAGAATTCTTGGATTAAGACAAATACCTGAAGATGCGGACTTTTCAAATGCTATGCTTATTAAAAAGCCATCAGGCTTTTATATTTTTGTAACTTGTTATATCTCAAACGAAAAGGCTGCAAAAGAGATAAAAAACAAACAAACCACCCAGCCTGTAGGTATAGATTTAGGCATAAAACATCAACTAACTTTATCTACAGGTCAAAAGTTTTCATGGTATATTCCAGAAACTAAAAGACTCAAAAAACTCCAAAAAACGTTTTCAAGAAAACAAAAGAACAGTGAAAACTATCTCAGAATTAAAGCCAAAATAGAGAAAGAATGGGAACGCATACACAATAAGAGAAAAGACACGCTAAACAAAACCGTAGCCTATCTTAAACATTTTTCTTTTATAGCCATTCAAAATGACTCAGTAAAATCTTGGCATTCGTGGTATGGCAAACAAGTGCAAAACACTGGTATAGGAGGAATAACCGCAAGGTTAAAACGCCTTGCAACCCTTATGTCGGTCGTGTTTATAGACAGATTTGAGCCTACTACTCAAATTTGCTCATCTTGTGGACGCAGACAGAAACTATCCCTGTCCGACAGAATCTTCAGATGTCCTAAATGCGGGCTGGTAATGGACAGGGATGTAAATGCTGCAAAGAATATACTTAAACAAGCATTGGCAGATTGCTTCAAATCTGCTCTACCCGTGGACTGCGGGGAAGTTACGCCTGTGAAGAGGAAGACCTCTGCATCCCAATTCACGGGATGTAAGCCAAGCCTCTATGAAGCAGGAAGCCCAAGTCTTTAGCCTTGGGAGGAAGTCACATGCAGTGACGCTGAAGCACGGCTGCTCTGGCTCGGGTTATAATAAGGTAGGAGGTTATAATATGGAGGGAAGAGAAAAATTGTATGTAAAGGTGAATGATGAGTCCCTTGAG
>Ga0180298_1000259_pt1 | contig 12483 bp, 17 predicted proteins | sample GuaBasSediGuay13_FD_121800 | JGI IMG/M metagenome (GOLD analysis project Ga0180298, IMG submission 121800) | Subseafloor sediment microbial communities from Guaymas Basin, Gulf of California, Mexico - Guay13, Core 4488-10 , 4-6 cm | ecosystem: Environmental > Aquatic > Marine > Hydrothermal...
GACAGGTTGCTCTGCTTTGCATGTTGTTTGCAGGCGAAGAAAAGCTGAATGTTGAAAAGTGCATAAAGCTTGCTTTAGTGCACGATTTGCATGAAGCTCTTTGCGGAGACCTAATATTAAAAGAGCACAATTTAGAGTACGGATTGGAGCCGCACGTAAAAACGGCAGCAGAACGAAAAGCAGCAAGGCAACTTTTTTCGCTATTTCCCAAAAAGGAAAAAGAATTGCTTGAGCTAAGCAGAGAATTTTTTGAAAGAAAGACAAAAGAGGCGATTTTTGTTAAAGACATGGATCGCCTGGAAACATGCCTGCAAGCCTTTTACTATGCAAAGAAAAGGCGTTCCAATGCAAGCTTGGATGATTTCTTCAAGAAAGCAGAGCAAGAAATTAAAACGAAAACAGGCAAGGCTCTCTTTGCGAAGGTTAAGAGCGCCTATATAAAAACAAAGCAATAGCTTAGCTATCAAAGCACAGGCATGCCGATGAGTACAAAAACAACCCAAGCGAATAGCATAAAAGCTGTTTGCAATGGTAGGGCAGGCATCGCAACTTTTTTCTTCATGCAATAATAAAGTGTTGCCAATAGCCCTAAAAGAGAAGCAAACAGAATAACCGCTATTGGTAGCAGAGCTATTTGCAAGCCTGCGCTTGCCTTTATTTTATTCAGCACTGCGGTTGCGAATACTAAAGGCATCACTAAGTCGCCAGTGCCAAGCTGATAAACTTTTTCCCTTGTTGGGATACTGAAAGCAAATGCAACGTTTTCTTTGGTTATCGCCTTTGCAATTTTAACCATGTGCTTTGTTTTGAACACCGCAATGTAATCATATATCGCTAACAATACTAAGAAAATAGCAGCAGGCACAACGCCTAAGCTGACACCTATGAGCGAGCCAGCGCCAGCCACAGCAACCAAACAGGCAATATTTTTTATCACTATGCTTTCTCTTAGCAAAAAGCGTAGCCCAATCAGAAGCACTGTTAAAATGCCTGCCACTTCGGGAATAAGAGTACCAAATACAATAACAGATGTAGCAAATAAAGCAAGCGATTCGAATAGGAAGGTTATGCCTCGAAATTTCACAAAGGTGATAATAATCAGAAGAAAAGCAGTTATCACCAAGATATACACAAATAAACCTATTGCATTTTCAATATCTTCTGGGTTTTCTGTTATAATTGTAGTTCTTATATTCTCTTTTATTAGCGTGTTTGCAACGGCTAGGCCCAAAATCTGTGTTATAACAAAAAGCGTAGCTAATTGAAGAAGAGCAAGCTTGTGCATATATTATAAAACATTATAAACCCTTTTTAATTTAGCATGCGCTTAAAAAAAGTACTCAATCCAATCCCGCCAACCTTGCGGGAAAAAAAGCGCTACATTTTATTTAAACTTATGTGTGATGAGCCGCTTGAAGAAAGCGATGTAAATTTTGCAGTAAATAATGCTTTTCTTTCGCTTTTTGGCTCATTTGGTTCAGCGAAAATAAACCCGAAGCTCATAGAGTGGCATTCACAGGAAAATACAGGCATACTAAAATGCGAGCGTTCCTCAAAGGAGCAGGCAATTGCTGCTTTGCAATTTTTGAAGGAAATAAAGAGAAAGCGAGTTGTGCCGAATATTATTTTGGTCAGCGGCACTCTCAAAAGCTTGCGAGAATCAGCTAAATAGACGCTTATAGCGTTTTTTCATACGCTTTTCAGTGGATTTCAGCGAAAATACAAGCCCTGTAGAAAACATTTAAATTATTATGCAATATTAAATAGTTCAGTTCAGACCCAATTTTATGTTATTTCTCATTCATAAGAGGTGAATTTATTGTATATAGATGAAGGGCAACGGATGACAACAGCTTATGATAGAGCCGCAACAATGTTTTCGCCAAAAGGCAGGCTCTATCAGGTTGAATATGCCTCAAAAATAGTTGAGCAAGGCACTTTGGGGATAGGGCTTATTTACAATAAAGGTGTTCTTTTCGGTGCGGAAAAGGCGATAACAAGCTCATTAATGCTTCCAGAATCAATAGAAAAGCTCTTTAAGATAGATGACCACATTGGTGCGATAAGCGCTGGCTTAGTTGGCGATGCAAGACGTTTAATAAAGATCGCTCGCGAGAAAGCACAAGATAATATGATTTACTATGAAGAAAAGATAGATGTTGAGGCATTGGTGAAGGAAATAGGCTCAATAAAACAGATATTCACTCAGTATGCTGGAATGCGCCCATTTGGCGTGAGCCTTATAATAGGTGGCATAAATAACGGAAGAAAGCGCATATTTGAAACAGAGCCTTCGGGTGCTTTAGCAGAATATAAAGCAACAGCGATAGGCAGAAATAAGAAGAAAGCGATGGAACTGCTCGAGAAAAAATATAATGAAAAGCTTTCGCTCGAAGATGGAATCAGGCTTATAACAGATATTATAAAGCAGTGCAAGGAAAAAGGTGAAATATTCAATAAGGATAATTTGGAATTCGCTTATGTTGAAGAGGAAACACCATTCACAAAACTCACAGCTAAGGATTTAAAGTTGGTTCTTGGTAAATAGCCAGTGGTATTAAATGGTTAAGCTTGAAGATGCGGTTGTTGCTCGTTATACTTACCAAGGTAACAGGTTTGAGCTTTTAGTGGATCCAAAGCTAGCGATGGAACTGCGCAAAGGCAGAGAGGTAGATTTTGAAGAATTGCTTGCAATAGATGAAGTGTTTAAGGACGCCTTGCGCGGTGAGCGCCAGTCTGAGAGCTTGGTGAGGGAAGCATTTGGAACAGAGGATATAAAGGAGATTGCAAAAAGAATCATAGCAAAAGGCGAGTTGCAGCTAACCACAGAGCAGAGAAAAGAGCTTCGGGAGAAGAAAAAGAAGGAAATAATACAAATAATATGCAAAAACGCATACAATCCACAAACAAATGCACCGCATCCGCCAGCTAGGATAGAAAAAGCACTAGAAGAATTGAAGGTTAATATTCATGAATTTGAGCCTGCTGATGAGCAGGCAGCAAGGATATTAAAGGAGCTTAGGCGCATATTGCCTATCTCACTTGATAAGTTTGAGATCGCAATAAAAGTGCCAGCGATGCACGCAGGCAAAGCAAGCGCTATGCTGCATGAATATGAGATTAAAAAGCAGGAGTGGCAAAATGATGGTTCATTAATAGTTCTACTTGAGGTGCCGGCTGGCCTGAAAGCAGAATTAATAGAGAAGATAAGCAAGCTTACGCACGGTGAAGCTGAAGTTAAGATCTTAAACAAGGGGGCTTGATTATGGAAGGAAAACTTGTTATTCCAGGGGAACTTGTAACAGACAAGCGCATGCGACTTGGTCCGCATGTTTTTGTGGAGAATGGAAAGATATATTCAGATGCTGTTGGTTTGGCCAAGATAGATCGCGGAATAGCAAGAGTAGTGCCTTTGCAGGGAAAATATATGCCAAAAGCAGGCGATGTTGTAATAGGCATAGTGGTTAGCGAAGAATATTCTTATTACATCATTGATATAAATTCCTTTTATTACTCCTTCGTTCCAAAGGAAGAGATAAGAATTCCTTTAAGAAAAGGCACTATTGTAAGTGCAAAGATTGTAAAGGTTGATGAGATAAATGCTGCAACGCTTTCAGATATAAGAGTGTTTCGCGGCGGCGAAGTTCTAACCATAAGTCCGGTAAAGGTGCCAAGAGTTATAGGAAAAAACGCAAGCATGCTGAACCTTTTGAAGCGCGGCACAGGCTGCTCTTTAATGGTCGGAATGAATGGCAGGATATGGGCCAAAGGCGGCAATATAGAGCTCCTTAAAAAAGCGTTAGCGAAGATAGAGCGTGAATCGCATCTTAGTAACCTTACGCTTAGAATTCAAAAAATGTTGGAGAAAGAAAAGCAGCATACAAGAAGGTGATTTTGTGGAAGAGATTGTTTATGTAAATGCGGAAGGTAGGCGTATAGATGGTAGAAAACTTGATGAATTACGACCTATAAAGATTATTCCTTCTGTTTTGAGCAGGGCAGAGGGATCTGCTTATATAGAATGGGGCCAAAATAAAGCCTTGGTTGGTGTTTTCGGTCCGCGAGAGGCAATACCACAGCATATACAGGACCCAACAAAAGCGATAGTAAACTATGTTTATCGCATGGCAACCTTTTCAGTGCCCGATAGAAAGAGCCCAAAACCAGGTCGCAGAGAAATAGAGATTTCAAAGGTTAGTGGCGAAGCTCTTGCAAAGGCAATCTTCGTGGAAAGATTCCCAAATACTACAATTGATATATATGTGCATATATTTGATAGCAACGCTGGCACCAGGTGTGCGGCTCTAACTGCTGCAAGTGTTGCTTTGGCAGACGCTGGCATCCCAATGCGCGATCTAGTTTCTGCTTGTGCTGTCGGCAGAGCAGCAGGGCATATAATGCTGGATCTATGTAAGGAAGAGGAAGACGCCACTGATGCCGTAGATATGCCGCTTGCGATAATGCCTCGCACAAAGGAAGTGGTTTTGCTCCAGATGGACGGTATAATCTCTAAAGAGGAATGGAAGGAAGCCTTCGAGCTTGGTCTTAAAGGCTGCCAGCAGGTTTATGAGATTCAGAAGAAGGCCTTGAAAAGAAAGTATGAAGAGATTGCTGAGGAAGAAGCCAAAGCAATAGAGCACGTAGATAAACAGCTCAAGGAAATCAGCGAGAACCCAGAGCTTTTGAGGGGTGGTAATAAATGAGAGACGATATTCTTTGGGAATTGCGTTCAGATAAGGTTAAGGAACTAATAAAGGTTTCGCAGCGCTTAGATGGCAGAGGGCTTTTTGAATATAGGCCAGTGCAAATAGAAACAGGATTCTCAAAAAACGCTCACGGCTCTTGTAGGATTCGCTTAGGTGAGACAGATGTTATAGTGGGCGTGAAAATGGATATTGCTGAGCCCTACCCCGATAGTCCAGATGAAGGTTCCATAACTGTCGGCGCAGAGCTCATGCCCATGGCATCCCCTGTATTCGAACCGGGGCCGCCCGATCAAAATGCAACTGAGTTGGCGAGAGTTGTTGATAGGTGTATAAGGGAAAGCAAAGCGATAGATTTCAAGAAGCTTTCGATAGTGGAGGGAGAAAAGGCTTGGTTTGTTTTTATAGATATATATATTGCAAATGATGCAGGCAACTTATTTGATGCAAGCTCGTTAGCTGCTTTAGGTGCATTGCTCGACACTAAGATCCCCAAGCTTGAAGATGATAAAATAGTTAAGGGCGAATATAGTGGTAAGCTTGAGCTTAGCAAGAAGCCTCTGCTTACTACATTTGCAAAAATAAATGGTAAAATAGTTGTTGATCCGGCAACAGCAGAGGAAAAGGCAATGGATGCAAGACTTTCCATAGGTACTACAGAAGAAGCACTGATGTCAGCGATGCAAAAAGGTGGCACAGGTTCATTTACGCAGGCTGAGATAGAACAATGCATCGAGCTTGCTTTTCAAAAATCTGATGAACTAAGAAAGTTTTTCAAGGTGGGGTGAATGAGTTCGACGAAGAAGGTTAAGCATGCGGGCCGTTTTGGATCACGCTATGGCAAGGGTATTAGAGACAGAGTTACAAAAATAGAGGCAAAGCAACGCAGGCTTCATAAGTGCCCTAACTGTGGCTTCAAAGCGGTCAAAAGAATTTCTACCGGAATATATAAATGTAAGAAGTGTGGTGTGGAATTCGCCGGTGGTGCGTATGCACCAGCAACCATGGCAGGAAAGATTGTAGTAAAGATGGTAAAACAAAGGAAGTTTACTCCGCTTATGAAAGAACTCCTTGAAGTAAGTGAAAAGCCGCAAGAAGAAGTTGCTGAAGAAGCCGGGAAAAAAGCCGAAGAAGCTACTGAAAACAAGGAATAATTTTAGAGGTGTTTGAATGTATAAATGCGCAAGGTGTGGTCGTGAGTTTGATAATATGCCCAAAGGGCAGGTAAGATGTCCATTCTGTGCTTATAGAATAGTACTTAAAGTAAGGCCGCCTGTAACAAAAAAGATAAAAGCGAGATAATAGCTATGCAAAAATATTCGCTTTATTTAAACTTACACTTCCAAAACAAAAAGGAAGCCGAAATAGTATATAGGGCAGTTATTCCGGATATTGTAAAAAAGCACAGGCGTTCTTGTACAGAAATAGAGTGCAAGCATTCAAGTATAAGATTTAAAGTTGTGGCACTTGATGCAGTTGCTTTAAGAGCATCGTTCAATTCATTTATGAAGCATGTGGCACTTTCAAAAAGAATTATGGAGAAATTTCCTAATATTTATTAAGGATAAGGAGGTTTAAAGATGGTGGATGAACAGAAGCTTCTTGAATTCCAGAAAGGAAGAGAGCAATTGATAAGTATTGGTGCAAGGAAACAACAGCTTCAAATTCAGCAGGCGATGATACAAAACGCGCTAAGTGAACTAAAAGACTCAAAACAGGAAAAGGTCTACAAGCTTGTGGGCAATATAATGATAGAAAAAGATACTAAAGAGGTTGAAAAGGAGCTCAAAGAGCTCAAAGAGACACTGGAGATGCGTATAGATACCTTGCAAAAGCAGGAGGACTCTTTGGTCAATAGACTTAACAAGCTCAGGTCACAGATCGAGGGTCGAGAAAAGCCAGCGAAAAAGAAAAAGGAAAAATAACCAGTGTTAGTATGCCTGTCGCAGAGCTTTTAACGCTGAAAAATAAAAAAGTACTTGTTGTTTCTCACAGAGGCGCAGATGTTGATGCGCTTGCTTCGGCAGGCATAATTCACCTACTTTTAATGGATAGAAACTATGTGGAAATAGCCATTCCCGAGCATTTGAATAATTCTGCAAAGCGCTTAGCTGAAACGATGGAGATTGCATATGCAATGCAACCAAAGTTTTCTGATTTTGATGTGCTTGTTATAGTTGATTTAAATTCTTATAATATGCTTGGGCCATTTGCTGAAGCGGTTGAAAAGTTTAAGGGCAAGATTTTTCTTTTTGACCACCACAGTGCTTCAGAAGATGTTATCGCTAAAGAGGAAAATTCATTAATAGTTGAGGATGCTGCCTCTACTACTGAAGTTTTATGGTGTTTCTTGACCAAGCATGCTCCTGAAAAGCTTGATGAGCGAATAGCATTACTAACTGCTTGTGGACTTATAGCTGATACCGCTCACTTTTCTTTCGCAAGCAGAAACACTTTTAGAGTGATGGCAGAAGCTCTTAAAAAAACAGATAAAACATTCAGCGAGATAATTGAGATGTTTTCTGTAGAGCGCGAGCTTAGCGAGCGAATAGCTCTGCTTAAAGCTGCACAGCGTATAAGAATCTTCAGAGCAAATAAAGCACTGATAGTTCTGAGTGAAATAGGCGCATTTGAGTCACAGTCAGCAGCAGCATTGCTTCATCTCGGCGCGGATGTCGCATTTGTCGGCACTATGGAAGACCATATCGTCAGAGTCTCAGGTCGAGCAAAGTTTTCTTTCGCACAGGCCTATGAACTGGATTTGGCGAAGGATGTATTCCATAAACTTTCAGACTTTTTCGAAGGCGAAGGTGGCGGCCACATAACTGCTGCGGCCTTCACCGGCAGAGCCAATTCAGTGGAAGAAATACTGCAAAAATGCTTAGAGCTACTTATTGCAAAAATGAAAGAAAAAGAGCCAGAAATGGATATTAAAGAATATAAAGAAAAGTAATAAAACCGCGCTAAGTGGTATTTACTGTGAGGCAGCTTGCAATTGTGCATCCAGTCTTTGAAGCTTCTCTGCGGTTTTTTCTGCTTTTTTAGTAAGTGCCTTTTCCTTAACTGTTAAACTGCTTATCCTCTGTGCCAGCTTTCTCTCCAGCGCTTGCAGGCTCTGGATAGTTGTTGCCTTCCTAGCTGCCTTAAATCTCATAATAATTCTTTTTGGAAGCCTCTTTCCTTGGGCAAGTGCATCCAATATTGCAGTATGATCTGCTCGCGCCTGTGTAAGTTTTTCTCTCACTCTCTGAAGCTCGTTATTTGTTATTTCTAGTTCATTTCTTACAAGTATAAGCCTGCTTTCCAGCTTGCCCTTTCGTGATGTTAGCTTGGCTCTTTTTCTGTGTTTCCTTTCCTTTCTTGCCGCGCTTAATCTTTGCCTTGCGGCGGTTAGCCTAGCGCGCATTGCGGGCATCTGAACACCTCCAAATACAATGATATTAAAAACAGCCTCAGAGTATTTATTTCTTTCGTTCATCGCTGTTCAGCTTATTGATAATGCCAAGTAATTCGCTTATGTCATTGATTTCAAAATCAGCCCTCACTTCTGGACTATGTATTACCTGCCCGTATTTCGCTAGCACTGTTTTCATTCCGAGCTTTTTTGCTCCGAGGATATCTCGTTCAGGATTATCGCCAACGAAAAGTATTTCTGTTGGTTCTAGGTTCAACGCTTTCAATGCTTTTTTGAATGGCATTGCATGCGGCTTCATTTTTGTTTTAGGCCCCTTTGCAATAACAACATCAAAAAAATCACATAAATTTAACTCCGCTAATCGCAACCAAGCCTGCTTTATTGGAGCATCACTAACAATGCCAAGTTTCAGGCCACGCTCCTTCAATTTTATAAGCGTTTTTACAGCATTGGGGTATGGCACAAGGTGCCCTGCCTTTACTCTGCGGTATGCAACGATTGCTCTTGCAAGCATTTTATAGTCGAGCTTTCCATGAACCTCTCTAATAAACCGGTCGAATATGCTCTGATTTTCCATTCCGTATTTTTCATACATATCAAAGAGTTTCCTTATTCCTTTTTGTTCATCAATCTTTAAGCCAGATTCAATCATAGCTCTTATTGCTGCTTCACTACACGATCTTTTCATCTTCATAAAATCTATTAGAGTATTGTCTAAATCGAACAATACCGCCTTTATCATAAAAACACTATGCAGTGCAATTTTATTAATCTTTTTGGCATGCATTTTTTCTATGCAATGTCCAAGATGTAATGAGCGTATGTTTCGCGTTGGTATAGTCTACATCTCAAATAACAAAATTATTGAGAAATGGCAATGCCCGGCATGCGGTTTTACAATAGAAAAAGCCAGGGAGAAAAACACTACTTCCAGTTTTTAATCTTCAGAAAGCAGTACTCGCATATAAATTTTCCGTTGAATTCTATCCCCACTTTATGATGTTCATCACAGAGCACGCAAAGCTTACCTTCCTTCGTTTTTTGTGTGCACGCCCAGTCATAGAGCAATTCCCAGCTAACCCATTTGGGCAGTATGAGCTCCTGCATTATGCTTTTGTCTTTCTTCTGAATCCTCTTCACATAGCTTGGTAAAATATGTTTTCCTATGTTTTTTAGCCATTTCACTTTTTCGATGTCCCCGCGCCTTGTAAATTCCAAGAGCCTCCTTTCAAATAATTCACCAGCCATAATGCATCTCCTTTCTAAAAATGGATAAGAGCTTTTTTATTCCTTTTTCCTTCCTTCACCTTTCTTAAGCATCGCATCAATTTTCTCTACTGCTCGCAGAAGTATCTCTTCGCATTCCTTTGCGTTCGCACCACGTAGAGCGCGCTCCGCTCTTGCAATTTCAACAACCGCTGGCTGAGCCCTGGTGCCTGTGATTAATAAGCGAAGCTCTCTAAGAAAGGCATACATATTTTTCTTTTGCTCGGGCCTTGCTCTCTCAAACCAATACTTAGCGTTATCTGCAAACAATGCAAGCTGGTTCCTTGCAACTGTAATCTTGGTTTTTTCTCCTCCTTTTTCTTTAAGTTCAGTTAACCTTTCCCGTGAAAAAATCGTGCATTCTGAGCCAACCAGATATATTGTTCGAGCAGCATTTCCTAAAGCCCTTTTTATCTCAACTTCGCTGCCACGAGCTCTTATAAGTGCTATTGCTTTAACCAAATGTCTTGTTGCCCTCTCAAAACGCGAATACCTCTCTTGAAGCGCGGTTATGCTGTTTATCACATTTTGTAATCTTTCAATTATTATCCTTCGCGGTGTTTCAGGCCTCGTTAGCATTTCTCTTGCTCTTCGCAGCGCATCATAGACACTAAACACTTGTGTTTCTTCCACAACTTTTTCTTTTATCAATGCCCATCTTCTTCTCCTTAAAAATGCTTTTTGCCTTAAGAGGGTGTTCATTCTTGCTATGAGGTCATTTGAAACGCCAGCAATAAGTGCACGTGTAGCGCCTATGTTATTGCGTTCCATATATTCTATCGCTTTTTCCAGCCTTTTGACAGCACTTATTTTAGCAGGTGCTTTAATAGGTACGCGTTTTATTTTGTTCGCATTTTCTAAATCGATGTTCTCATAACCTCTTCTTCTTGGCTGGATAAGATCTATCAAACTAAATAGAAAGCGCTTTGCGGCTTCTCTCTGCTCGGAGTTCATCTGTTTCCATTTATCGTATAGAACAGCATGCACAGCAGCAAGCTGTTGCTGGGCTACTTTAAGTCTCTCAAACTCGCTGCCAACATTCTCTATTATGTGGGAGGTTGCCCTTATAGCATCATAAGGGTTCTTGTAAGTGGCAGCTTTTACTGGTTCTATTTTTCCAAGCTCAATTTCGCGATAGCGAGGTGCCACCACGCGACCATCTGGAAGAAATTCTATTTTTAGTTCTGCAATCGGTTTCATTCTTGGAATATGCTGCCTCGCAACTTCACCTCTATGCAGCTTTCTCTTTCTAACAACTTCTGCAGGAACAACTTTTGGCTTCAAATAAATTTCTCTAGCCTTTATCCTTCTTTGCTTAGGCCTTGGCATATATTTTCACTTCAAATAAATAATTGTTTTTCCTCTTTTTATTTTTCTCCTTAACGAATATTTTGCCAGATAATGCACCGTGCTTTTAGGGATGCCTGTTACTTGCTCAATTTCTCGCAAGGGTCTGAAGTCACGCTTCATTTCTATCGCTTGCATCAGCTTTTCCAGAGGGATACCTATAGCTCTACCGCGTTCTTCAGCAATCTTTATCTGAATCCCTTTCTCCTCAAGGAGTGCTAAAACCTTCTTCGCAACCCTTTTGTAGGTAGACTTGCTCATTGAAATCGCTCTAAGCTCTTTGCATCTTTTCAATAATGCTTTTATTTTTTCGCGCGAAAGGGGCCTAACAATATGCGCTTCTTCTATATCCGAAGGAATGCTTGAAATCTTTGTGGTTTCATTTATCGAGCATTTCACAAAGTCACCTTAAAGCGCTTTTTGTTGAACGCATTAATGTTTCCAAGAATTGCATAAGCATTTCGCTAAATGCATTCAATTTTTCTTCCAATAATTTTTTTCTCAACGCTTGCATATTTGGTTTTTTAGTGACCTCTTGCTCTTCAACGCCTATTATCAACACCTTGGTTTCAGGAATTTCCGGGTTAAATCTATTTAACTCCCTTATACAACTCAGCAATTTCTTTTCGCTTTCTCTTTTGCATGGTTCAAGTTTTGTATCAAGAGCTTCGAGTACTGCTTTACTGAATTCTTTGGGGGCATTAACGCTTTCCTTTATTTTCAGCAATTCTCGTAACGCTCTATGCAAAGCACCAAAGCCTTTTTCCTTAACATATTCTCTTATAAACAATTCACTGAATGCATAACCAAATTCTCTTACGTCAGCGTTATCAGCGTTCCATTCGAGCATAAACTGTTCGTTTTTATCGTAATATTGTTTGAGCAGCTTCCAATCGCTTGCGGGGTTTAAAGTATAAGTATATTGAGCATCGCTATACTGCACAACCCCGTAAAATAAATTGTTTGTTCTTAACCCAAGCTGTTTTTTAGTTAGATACTCTACGAATTTTGCCAAGCCTTCATCAAACCAGCTTGTGCCACTATTGTTCCAAGCCATAATCTTTGCATTTATTTCATGTGTAAGTTCATGTAAAACAACTGCAGGCGCCTCCTTTTTTTCAAACGCACTCTCTTTTATCACTATAAGACCGCCTGTGCTGTAAACACCTTCACTATACTCATTTATTTTTTCTCTATACTCATCATCGCTAAGCACTAACACCGCAAACTCGTTTGCATCAAGCTCTATTCCTAAAACTGCCAACACTATAAAATAGAGTTCAGAAGCCCTTTCAAGGCTTTTTCCAATCTTTTCGTCAGCGAGGTTGCTTTTATTGAGCAATATGAATTTCCCAAAGCGCCTTCCTTCCTCCGAATAGAAGAATGAAGTTATAAATGGCCCTAATCCAGATATTTTCAATTCGCCATTTTTTAAGCTCCCCCTAAAGCCGCTTGCGGTATCAAAACCAAGTATTCTTTTGCCGTATGCTCTGAAACTAACCTTTGTTTTCTGTTCAGCAGGCAAAGAAAATTTCACAAAATAGATGTTGCTAAAGCGTTCCCTCGCAAGCCCATCTATCTTCACTTTAAGTTTTATTATATCCTCTCTTCGCTTTGCGGAGCTGTTGGTTCTTATTGTAAGCACATTTTCCTCTATTTTATAATCTTTTATTTCTCCTAAAGAATCAGCCAAGCTAAGCACAGTGCCATTCTCGTAGAACGGCATGGATATGATAAAATAATTGACAGCGC
>Ga0180298_1000260_pt1 | contig 12440 bp, 13 predicted proteins | sample GuaBasSediGuay13_FD_121800 | JGI IMG/M metagenome (GOLD analysis project Ga0180298, IMG submission 121800) | Subseafloor sediment microbial communities from Guaymas Basin, Gulf of California, Mexico - Guay13, Core 4488-10 , 4-6 cm | ecosystem: Environmental > Aquatic > Marine > Hydrothermal...
CATCTCCCCGCATGTAGTTGACATTGAGTATTTCAAGGGATTCAAGTTCATAACAATCCCCGAGGATGAACTTTATGCAAACAACATGTTATACTTAGGGGAGAGGAAGGTATTGCTTCCTGCGGGGTATCCAAAAACTGAAGAAAAATTGAGAAGAGAAGGCTTCAAACCAGTGTTAGTTAACGTTTCAGAGTTCTGGAAGGGAGATGGTGGTGTAACTTGCCTAAATCTGCCGTTCTACAAGTCTCTATAATTAAAAAAGAGAAAAGAAGGTCACTCTTCGATAACATACACCGGCACTTTTCCATGCGGAATGCCATATTTCTTGCCATACCATTCGCTTAGGACGTACCATGCAATGACTAGCAACAAGATTCCCAGCGGGAGGAGTATCACCCAGCTCCTGACTCCAAGGGCGAAAAGAACGTAGAGCACCGCTCCGATGGAGGCAACGCTTATGGCGTAGGGTATCTGCGTGGTAACGTGGTCTATGTGGTCCGAACCGCTGAACATCGAGCTCATAATCGTTGTGTCGCTTATTGGGGAGCAGTGGTCGCCAAATATTGATCCCGTGAAGGTCGCTCCGATAGTGGCAAAGACTATCTCGTTGACCTGGCCGTTGGTGAAGGCGAGGCCGAGTTGGACGCCGAGCGGAACCATTATGGCAAAGGTTCCCCAGCTGGTTCCAGTGGTAAACGCCACAAACATGGCCGCAAGGAACATTATAAGTGGCATCCAAGAACCAAGGTTAGCCCCTGAGCTGGTGGCCAAGTCGATAATGTAAGTGCCGGTTCCAACAGTATCCGCGGCGTTGCCGAGGCTCCAGGCGAGGACGAGGATTGTATTGGCGAAGAGCATCTGTTTCATTCCCCTGACGACGGTGTCCTCCCACTCCTCAATGTCCATTTTCTTCCTGCCCAGCAGCATTATGCTGGCAACGAGAACCATGGTAAACGATCCCCAGAGCAAAGCGGTTGCCGCGTCCGCCTCGCGGAAAGACTCAATGAAGCTGTAGTTAAGGAAGTTGACGCCAAAGGGGTTTTCAAGCTCCGTCCACCAACCGAGATCTTGGCTGTAAGCCTCAAGGTTCGCTGCACCCGTGTACCACAGCCCCATTATCGACACAAAGACCAAGACGAGAATCGGTATCACGAAGTCCCAAGGGTTCCCTCCTTCTTTAGGGCTGCCGAGATCAACCTCAGTGGTCATGAGCGGTTTCGCACCGTCACGGAGAACCTTGCCTTCGGTTCTGGCGCGGTACTCTGCCTTGAGCATCGAGCCGTAGTGGCGGTGGGTATATGCCACGATGAAGACGAGGATTATCGCGAGTAGTGAGTAGAACCTAAAGGGAACGCTCGAAAGCCACGCATCATAGGAGTTATAGGATATGCCAAACCCATCAAATCCCTTGCCTATCATCGCTAACTCATAACCTATCCACGTTGAAATGAGAGCGAGGCCAGCTACTGGGGCCGCCGTTGAGTCGTCTATGTAGGCCAGCATCTCCCTTGAAACCCTCGCCCTATCTGTGATTGGCCTCATGGTGTTTCCGACTATGATGGTGTTGGTGTAGTCATCGAAGAACACCAAAACACCCATGAACCATCCCAGAACCGAGGCGCCCCGGCTTGTCTTCACCCTCTTTGAGAGTGCCCTAGCCAAGGCATGAACTCCACCGGACTTGTATATCAAGCCCACACCCGCGCCAATAAGGAAGTCAAAGATGAGTATCCTCGCGTTCCAATCGTCGGTGACGCTGCCTACTATCCACTCAAGAGACTGGGTCGTTCCAGTTATGGGATTCCACCCTGCCACCATCAATCCACCTATCCATACACCAGCAAACAAAGCTATTAATACTCTTTTTGTTAATATAGCTAATCCGATAGCTACCAAAGGAGGCAACAACGATAAGATCCCGAAATCCGACATTCCCTAAACACCTCCACCATATACATTTGCGACTCTAACTTTTTAGAGCACCTTATAAGTTTTTCTGAAATTTTCTTGTATTTATTACAATTACTAGAATTTTTTTGCCAAAATATGCCTAAATACCGAAATTTTTATGTGCGGATTGTTGCAAATCTATGTGCTACACTGTGGATATATGGTATGTTGTGCCTAATAGTATACAGTACCGTCCTCATTACATAAAAACGTTTTCCTGAGATTTTTTTACTAATTTTAAAAGATAATCCAAAGTTTATTAGGATAGATATAAGAACAACAAAAAAGAGTTCGAAATTCATTGTAAAATTAGTCTAATTCCTGTAAAAACTCTTTAAGCTTTTTAAAGTCCTGCTGTAGTTCTTCTTTAAGTTGAGGCCTATAAAGAGCAACCGCTGGATGGTATATTGGCATTATGACAATTTTGCCAAAAAGTGTTCTTGCTTTAAATGTTTTTCCATGAATTTTGCTTATGGGTTCCGGATCAAACCCAAATTTTCTGAGAATGTAGGCCATTGAATGCCTTCCTAGAGGGACTATGATCTTGGGGCTGATTAGGTCAATCTGCATGTCTAAATATGGTGAACATGCCTTGATTTCTTCTTCGGTAGGATCCCTATTGTTCGGGGGACGACACTTTACAATATTTGTGATATATACCTTATCCCTCGTCAACCCAATACTTCCCAGAAGTTCATCTAGAACTTTTCCAGCACGGCCTACAAATGGAAGACCTTTCTGATCTTCCCAATATCCTGGGCCTTCCCCAACAAACATTACCTTAGACTCATAGCTCCCAGACCCCGGAACGGCATTTGTTCTAAGTTCTCCTAAAGGACACTTCCTGCATTTTATTATCTTCTCTTCAAGCCTCTTCATTGACTCACTTTTTCCTGTCACTTTTAACACCCAACCTTTCTTGAGAGAGATAAGCCGTTAAAAGCTCCTTCCATGCAGTATAGTATCCCTTCTCATAATCATCCCTAAATCCATGCTGAAGTATATTCTCAAAACGTTCAAGGAGTTGTTGAGCATTTTCATTATTTGGGCCTTTTATAAGCTGAACTATCAAGGAGTCTGTATCGTTGTCTTTTAAAGCTGAAAAAAAGCCATTTATAGCTCGACTATACCCTCTTCCCCATTCATCATCGCCAACTATCTTCTCAAGCTTATTAATGTGAGATTTGGCCTTAGTATAATCTCCACGCATTAAAGCTTTAAGAAACATTTCCATTCTCATTTCCCTTGCAGGCATTTTCACCACCAGTTTATGTGGTACGACTCTATTTTTAACACTTTTCAATAGGCCACACATATGAGGAAGTAAATATAAATACCTTAACGATTAGATACAAATGAGACTGAGATAAAATATCTTGATACACCTCTGAAGTTAAATTTTCATATTTAAGCAAAAGTTTTTATATTTAATATTTGTAAAAACTTTTAGAGGTGAGAAGTATGGAAGAGGTACCTGAAGGAACTCCAAGCGGAGAGAAAGAATTTGAAGAATTAACCCAACACCTTCGTGATATTGTTGAATACCCTGAGATAACTGAGGAAGAATTTCACGAGCTCCTCAGCAACGCCAGTAGAAACTATGGAGGGCCTCTCCCCCATAGGACATGGTCTCTTTGCCCAGAGACACGTGACGTAGTTCCTGCAGTTGTCTGGGAGAAGGATGGAAAGGTTTGGATAACAAAGAAATGTCGCGAAGGCATGATTACCGATGTTTATTACGAAGATGCCAAAATGTATAAACGCTTTGAAGAGTGGAGGTTCGACTTTAAAATAAAGAGTTATAACGTTGAAAATACGGGTGTAAACTGTCCTTTTGATTGCGGCCTCTGCCCGAGACACCGCTCTCACACTAATCTTTTGAACATAGTTCTAACTAACCGCTGTAATTTAAGCTGCTGGTATTGCTTCCCGGGGGACGAGGAGGCACTCTTCAGGTTTGGAAGCGAGGTCAGACTCAAAAAGTTCGAAGAAGTTGCCAGAGACTTCTCTTTTGAGCATAGAGTGGAGATTGATGGCTTTAGAGGAGAGTACTCTATCCCAGAGAACCTTTACGTCCTCACCTTCAACGATGGAATGGCCAAGTGGACGAAGGTGACTAAATTCTTAAAGAGGGAACACAAAGGGAACATTATAACAGTCAAAACGAGGACGGGCAGAGTGATAAGAACTACTCCAGAGCATAAGTTCTTTGTCTATGAGAATGAAGAGCTCGTAAAGAGGAGGGCAGACGAACTGAAAGAGGGTGATGAACTGGTTCTTCTCTGGAACTTTAACCACGAAGGAGGCAACGTAGAAATAGACCTGCTGAAGGCATTCAAAACGCTCCCGGATGGGGAAAAAGAGAAGATTTACGTCAGGGGAATCAAAGACCTCGACCTAAAGCCTCTCATGGAGAAGTATGGAGATGTTGTTTACCATTGGAAGAGCATGGATTCCATGCCGCTGAGTGCGTTCTACGAGCTCAACGTTTCCGGCGAATTCCGCCTCGGAAGGGACGCTACCGACCACGAGGTACCCTCAAAGCTCAGGATAACTCCTCAACTCGCCAAACTGATCGGATACTTCGTCTCCGATGGGCACTACACCAGCAAGGACCTCCGCATAACAGTTGGGCATGAAGACGTTGAGAGGGAAATCCTCAAGATCATTGAGGAACTTGGGCTCCCGCACAGCGTTCTTCAGGCCGAAGGGAAGGCCAAGCAGATAGTCGTTGGAAGCAGGCTTATGAGGCTCGTCTTTAAGTACGCCCTTGGAATCCCCGAGAAGGCAGAGAACAAGAGGTTACCAAGAAACTTCCTGGACTTTCCCCACGCGGTTAAGGTTGCTCTCCTCAGCGGGCTGTTTAACGGGGACGGGTATGTTATCCGGGGTAAGAGACATCTCAGTATTGGCTACGCTAGCGTTTCAAAGGGGCTGATCCGCGACATGCTTTACCTCCTTGCGTCTCTCGGTGTCTTTGCAAGGGTCTACACTACCCCAAAGGAAAAAATAAATGGCGCCAACCACGACCTTTACAAACTCTACATAGCCGGCACCGACCTCGTAAAGCTTGTGGAGATGCTTGAACTCCGAGAGGGACACATAGAGAGGCTTGGAGAAGTTGGCGAAAGAAAGCCAGCAAAGATACAACGCATCGCAGACTTCTACGTTGATACCATTGACGAGATTAGAGTGGAGAATTACGAGGGTTACGTATATGACCTCGAAGTCGAGAGCGAAGGGCACTCTTTCGTGGCCGCGGATGGTATTCTTCTCAGCAACTGCTTCTTCTACGCCAAAGAGGGACAACCAGTCTACGAGCCAACTCTCGAACAGATACGCATGATGCTCCGCAACGCAAAGAGCGAACAACCAATTGGTGCAAACGCAGTCCAGTTCACTGGTGGAGAACCCTCATTAAGAGATGATATTGTAGAGATAATAAAAATTGCAAAAGAGGAAGGTTACGATCATGTTCAGTTCAACACAGATGGCATAAGATTTGCATTCGAGCCTGAACTAGTTAAAAGGATTAGAGAAGCTGGTGTAAACACCTTCTACTTAAGCTTTGATGGTGTCACACCAAAAACAAATTGGAAGAACCACTGGGAAATCCCACTAATATTTGAAAATGTTAAAAAGGCTGGTGGCCCAGGAATTGTTTTGGTACCAACTTTGATAAGAAACGTAAACGACCACGAAGCAGGTGCAATAATAAACTTTGGTCTGAATCATTTAGACATCGTTAGATCAGTGAACTTCCAGCCAATTTCTCTCGTCGGTAGGGTACCAAAGAAGGAGCGGCAGAGATTTAGAATAACAATCCCCGGAGCAATAAAGAGGATAGAGGAGCAGACAAACGGGGTAATAGCAATGGATGACTGGTATCCCATACCAATAGCGGGGCACATAGCAAAATTCTTCGAAGCATTTACAGGTAAAAGGTACTACATGACATCGCACTTTGGATGTGGCGCAGCAACTTACGTGTTCCTTGATGGAGACAGGGTTATTCCAATCTCAAGATTCATTAATATTGAAGGCTTCGTAGAATTCCTAGAAGAGAAAGCAGAAGAATTTAAGAAATGGCATCATCTTGGCAGACTTCAAAAACTCAAGCTTGGGGCACAAGTATTTCTCAAGTTCAAGAGCTTTTATGATGACAAATACGCTCCAAAAAGCTTTGATGTACTGAAAATCATGAGGGAAGCATTTACCCATGGAACCTATGAGGCCCTTGGAAAGTTCCACTATAAGAGTCTCTTCCTGGGAATGATGCACTTCATGGACGAATATAACTACGATGTTGAGAGGGTTGAGAGATGTGTCATTCACTACGCAATGCCCGACGGAAGGATAGTCCCATTCTGTAGTTTTAACGTGATCCCTGAACTTTATAGAGACAAAGTCCAGAATCAATTTAGTTATACTTGGGAAGAATGGAGGGCCCTGCATCCAGACTGGGAATATCAAAAAGACAAGTATGTAAGGACTAAGGAATTTATTGAAAAAATGAGGAATAGCGAACTCTACAGAAAAACCTACATCAATATAAAGAACTACTTTGGTGATGGACAATGATTAGAATAGACTTCAAATTTGACAACATAACTCCAGAAGAGGCTAGACGCATGCAATACAAACTTGCAACCAATTTAGCAGTTTACAGAGTTTTCCTCAATGGATATTCCAAGAATGGCTACATAATTTTCGATGAGACCAAACTTTCCAGAGAGGAAATACTCCAAATGCTTGAAGAATTCAAACCGGAAATAATTAGGGAAAAAACATTGACACCTGATGAGCTGATAATAGAAAGCTTAAGCTGGAAAAACACTGCAGCTGCTTGATTTTTCTATTTTTAAAATTAAAAATCAAAGAAGGTTTATTTTCATTTTGCCTGCTGGATCCACTTTTTCGAATTTAAATGAGACAATACCTCCAAACGATGAGAGGTCAATTACATTTCTCCCTGGGTCGATTTTAATCGTCTCTTCACACGCACCATTTAGAGGAAGTTCTAAATCATATTCATAAATACTCAAAGTATTGTTCTTACTAGCGTTTATTATCACCTTCGGTTCTCTATAACCACTCAAAGGGATTCCTCCAAATACTGTCGCCCCAAAGAACTGTCCAACTTTTGCAAGAGAGGCCATTTCTAAAGCAAAAGTAACTGAAGGCGGCCTTTCTTGGAGTGTCTTTTCATCGAGGATAACTATGTCCCTATTTCCTGCATCAAATGGTGTTGCTTCAAGAGCCCCTGTATTTGGAGTGGTGTTAGTTCCAAGGAGTATTTTCCCAAAGGCCTTTTCAATACCCATGATTCTGGCCCCAAATACTCCGACAATCTTTACCATTGGCGGCGTTACATAAAAGAGAATGCTGGGTGCGTTTATGGTGTTTGTAATCTCTGCCATAAGCTTTGTATTTTCATCTATGGGTTTGTACACCGCGTCATGGTGAGCATTGTATGCTATAAGTAGACCTCCTCCTATCGGCAAAGCATTTACTCTCATAGGCCCATAGAAATTTGGAAAATCAAAGAGTCTTGCGAACTTCATCTCCTCCTCATTTAAGGGGTTTCCTACAAAAACCCCACCCCTAGTAAAAGCAAAAACTCTGTTGTAAGCACTCTCTATGTCCCCGAGAACCGGCCTAATGATTGGATGGCCATCTACAGCGCTCTTGGGAATTGAAAAACGCTCCCATTTTCTAGTTATCAGATCCAAAACATGTAGCTCTTGCAGTCCCAACTCAAAGTTCTTACCAACTCCAAAAAAGATAATATCGTGAACGAGGGCGCCTTTAAGACTTGGACTTTCATTTAAACATTTTGCTTCTCTACTTTTTCTATCAACCTCATAAATTCCTAGATTTGCATGTCCGTCCTCTCTAGCGAGAAGAAGTTTATCTTCATAAGGATCGTAGATTATGTCGCTGATCTCACTAGCCCAGTCAGTTTTATGGTGAATAGAATCTTTCCAGAGGAGCTTTACCTCATCGTTTTCTGTATCATAACTATGAACGTGAGAGTACTTGTTCACGAAACTTATTGTGGATTTTTCGTTTTTTCCTTCATAAACTGCAGGAGCGTGCACCCAGCCCCCAAAATAAATAAACTCATCCACAGTCTCAACTGCATTGTATGTGTCTCCACCAGAGGTTGGTTTTCCCCCACAAGCTCAAATTCATAGATTTTCTTCGAATCTTCTCTTATAAAGTGCGCTTGGGCCTCAAATGCCAAGGTAAAATAGAGAGTACCATTGTGATATCTCAATCCAAATATCCCACCGCTTCCCCACTCGGGACCATATCGTGGTGGAAACCTCTGACCTCCTCCCCGCCCTGAACAGTGAGGCTTCCAGCCCGCGATGGGGGTGCAAGAGAAGAGAGAATACCTTAAGAGTCCTTGTCATATAGTCAACTAAGTCTCAAAAAGATTTAAATTTTTCATGATATTTGTTAGTTTGGTGGATTATATGATACCTAGAACTATGAGCACTCAACACCCTGACAACGTTTATATTCCATTTTTTGCACATGAGAGTTCTTTGGGAGGAGAAGATGAAGTCTTAGAAGCATTCCTCGATCAGCTGACTATGCAAAGCTGTTTTATGAGGAAGAAATTGCTCCAATTTTTGAGGTTATTCTGCCAATGACAACCTCTTTTGAGGAAATAGAGAGAGTATACGAGCTTTACAAGAGATACATTATTGGGAAGCAGTACAAAAGGGTGTACGATGTCAAAATCTATGAATGGATTGGAGAATTCTATCCGGAAGAGATAAACGTCATTCCACTATTTGAGACAAAAGAGGTCATCCTGAATTCCCATGAAATTCTGGAAGAATATCTAACCGGAAAAAACTTTGAGTACCAGAGGATGTTTTTAGCCAGAAGTGACCCTGCAATGAACTATGGTCTTATAAGTGCGGTGATATATGACAAATACGCCTTATTTAACATCCAGGAACTTGAAGAAGAATTAAGTGTCCCAATTTATCCAATAATCGCTGTTGGAAGTGCTCCGTTCAGAGGACACTTCACTCCAGAGAATGTAGAAAATACCATCAAAGAATATCCAAACGTTCAAACTTTCACTGTGCAAAGTTCCTTTAAGTATGACAATGACCCCAAAGAAGTTATAAGGGCAATTGAAAAAGTAAATGAGAGAAAAAGAAAAGATAGTGTTCCTGTTGATGAAGGTGTTTTTGAAATATTGGAAAAATATGAAAAAGAGTATACAGCAGAGCTCAAACTCCTTGCACCTTACGTAAGAGAAGTTGCAAAGTTTGTTCCTTCTACTCCAGAAAAGTAAATAGGGAGGCCCTTCCAAGAGCCATAAAATTCACAGCTTCGCTCTACTCTCTTGGGGTACCACCAGAACTACTTGCGTTAAGTGCGTTAAGTGAGAAAGATATTGAAAAGCTTGCTGAATACTACTATGGCCTTTATAGGGATTTGGAGTTTGCCTTAAAGTTTTTCAATTCGAAAGCTAGTCAAAAATTCAAATTTTTAAAGAAAATAGTGGAGTTGCAAAAGGAAATGGGAATAGAAACAGAAGAAAGACACCAAACCCTTACCTCCCAGATACTATCCGGAAAATTTGAAGAAAGTATTATTGTGGAGGCTGCGGGCATAAGAGGTTTCCTCGGTTAGAAAGCCTTTTTCCTATATATCCCTTTTAGCATGATGAATCCTGTTTAATGTCTGAGAAAAATTTATATACTTATTGTAACTAAATGTATACTGAAGCAAAAGCGGAGATGGGGGTGAGGGTGGATGCCGGAAATGATAATACCATTCCCCCAACTCCAGAAAATTCTCGAAAAAACCTGTGAACTAGCTCTTATAAAACCAAGAGCTGAAGAAATGATGAAAATCATTGAAAAGAAGCTTACTGATTTATTTGAAGTTGCTTATGAAAATGCAATAAGTGAAAGAAGTGAGACAGTGAACTGCCCCCTTATGGGTGGGGCTTCGTGAGAGTTCATTCGGCATCCCGTTGCCAGTAGCCTCACTCTCACAGGCCGGTTCACACGACCACTACCCCCTATCCTTCCGGAAGGGGTCTTACAATCAACAGAAAGATAAAGGCTTTATGCACTCTATTCATGCTTTGGAATATAACCAACAAGCCACGTGGTGATCTTGTCCCACCTCTATCAAGGGTGGTTCTTCTTTTCTGCATATATCTTTTGCATATGGATATTTTGAGTGAAATCTACATCCTCCTAGAGGAGTTATTAGGTTCGACACTGTGCCAAGGATAGCTTCTAAACGTTCACTCTTTACCATTGGGTTTGGCACGGCTTTTAAGAGACCTTTTGTGTATGGATGCAATGGATTCTTGAATATCTGGCCTACATTTGGTTATCTCCTTGTATTGAACAATATGTCTGGACAACATGACGAATAATTTTAGACATCAAAAGTTAGCATAATAATGCGAAAACCTTAAATTATAGAACACCTTTAAGAGAAAGTGACAACAAAATTTGGTGATGTAGATGGTTAGAGCATATGTTTTGTTAACAATTGAAATTGGAAAAGTAGAACGAGTAATAGGGGAGATCAAGGCCATTTCAGGCGTTATAAAAGCCGACGCTGTGACAGGTCCATATGACGCAATAGTGGAGCTTGAAGCCTCAGACCTAGGAGAACTTACTAGAAAAATCCTCCACGATATTCATAACATAGATGGCGTAATTGATACCACCACGGCGATAGTGGTAGAAACAGAAGAATAGAGAATTTATTTTTTTCTATGTAATTTTCTAAATTCCCTGACTTTTTGAGTTATTAGCTTTAATGTTTTTGATTTTCCATGGCTGCTCTCTACTACAATGCGTCCTTTGATCCTAAGATTTTCATTCAGAGCTGATACTCGTGGATTTAAAGCTTCTCGATCTATATTTATGATATTAAGTCTTAGGGCTTGAGCAGCTTCAAGTATTTCTCCTAGGCTTGGTCTATCTACTGCAAGATTCTTTGGGACTTCTCTTCCATATTTTCTCGGTATTCTGGCGTCTATTTCATTTACCCATATTACAAATCTCTTCACTTTGAACACCTAAAAAGTTTAAAAGACTTGAGATTAAAAATTCTTTGGTGAGATCATGGAGATAGGTTCAATTTCAGAATTCTTAGAAAAGAACGTAACTTTAGGGGATTCTGTCCTCATAGAGTATCCATCTCCATATTCAATTGCACAATTGCTTTGGGGAGAGCTTGTGCCTGAAATCTCACAAAAGGAGATATTAATAGATGACTTTTTTGGAATTGGCGACCTTCTTTTTAGAGGATACCTAAGAAAAACACCCCCTGAGGAATACAAAAAAGCGATGGAAGTAACAAAAAACCTCCGAGCAATAAGGATAGGCATAGGAAGAACCAGTTATACATCCATAGCAGAGGAAATTCCGATTACATATGAGGTCTCAGAATTCATGAGGAATTATTACAATGCATTAATGAAGCTCTTTTCAGTCTCTACTAAAGTAGAATATTCCATAACACTTGGAGTCTCTCAATATATCTATTTTGGGGGAGAAAAAGCATTGAAGGCCATCTTATTCACGAGAAGCACCCTACCTTTTGAGGATTGGACTTCAATCTACTTTGTGAATAAGGATATTTTGGATGAGAGACAACTAGCAATATTGAGAGAACTAGCTAACTGGCGCCTAAAAATCATAAAGGAAGGCAATGCTTACAAGATAGAAGTCGAAGACTAATCTGGTGATGTAAATGATTGAATATGGGGATAAAGTCGTATTACTTGATCCAAGAGGAAAAAGATACTTAGTGACTATAAAAGAAGGAGAATTTCATACTGATCTTGGTGTAATAAATCTCTCCGATTTAGTAGGTAAAGAATTTGGAGTAATCATAAATTCTCATACCAATTATCCTTTTAGGATCCTGAAACCAAGGATAGTTGATTATATAGATAAAATGAAACGCGGCCCGCAAATAATCCATCCTAAAGATGCTGCTCAAATAGTAGCTTTCGCAGGAATATCTCCAGGGGATATCATAATTGAAGCAGGAGTTGGAAGCGGTGCTTTGACCCTATTTCTGGCCAATATTATTGGGCCCAATGGCAAGATAATAGGCTATGAGATCCGGGAGGATTTTGCAAAACTAGCATGGAGGAACGTGGAGTGGGCAGGCTTTTCTGATAGAGTTGAGATAAAGTTGAGAAACATCTATGAGGGTATTGAAGAAGATAATGTGGATCATATAATCTTAGATCTTCCTCAACCAGAGAACGTTGTCGAGCATGCAGTTCAATCTTTAAAACCAGGAGGATTTCTTGTTGCATACACCCCATGCATAAATCAAGTTGATAGATTTTATAAAAAAATAAATGAATACAAAAAACACTTTACAAAGCCCAAAACCATTGAGTGCCTTGTGAGAGAGCAGGAAATTAAAAAAGAGTGTATAAGACCAAGAACTACCATGTTGGCCCATACTGGTTA
>Ga0180298_1000264_pt1 | contig 12352 bp, 15 predicted proteins | sample GuaBasSediGuay13_FD_121800 | JGI IMG/M metagenome (GOLD analysis project Ga0180298, IMG submission 121800) | Subseafloor sediment microbial communities from Guaymas Basin, Gulf of California, Mexico - Guay13, Core 4488-10 , 4-6 cm | ecosystem: Environmental > Aquatic > Marine > Hydrothermal...
ATAGTTGGAGGAGCAATAATAAAGGCACCGGATGTGGAAGATGCCACACGAAAAATAAAAGAAGCAATAGAAAAAAGGAAGAAGATAAAGAGTGAGCTTTACAAAAAATATGGAGAAGAGGAGCTGAGAGAAGCCTTCATGAAAGTTTCCACACCAAATCTCAGTGATGCCATGCACAGGAAGAATGCCCTGGGGAACTTCATAAAGCTCGGTGGGAATAAGATAGTGGGTAGAGCTGTTACAGTTAAAACTCTAAATGGTGATTGGGCCAAGCCTGTAGAGGCCATAGATTATGCAGAGCCTGGGGATGTGATAGTTATAGATGCGGGGGATGGGAAGGTAGCTGTATGGGGAGAACTTGCAACATGGAGCTGCAAAATTAAGGGAATAGGTGGTGTGGTTATATATGGGGCGGCAAGAGATGTGGATGAAATAAAAAAGATGGATTATCCAGTATTTACGAGGCATATTGCTCCCAATGCAGGAGAGCCAAAGGGATTTGGAGAGATAAATGTAGAGCTGGAAATAGAGGGTGTGAAAATAAGACCGGGAGACTGGATAATAGGGGATGATAGCGGAATAGTGGTGGTGCCCAAGGAGAGAGCTGTTGAAATTGCAAATCGAGCCATAGATGTGATGGAGCATGAGAATAGAATCAGAGAGGAGATAAAGAGAGGAGGCACATTATCCTCGGTAATAAAGCTGGAGGATTGGGAAGTTGAAAGGTAATTCGCAATCTTTATATGTCTCAGGGGAATTTAGGTGCGGTGAGAAAAATGGTGGAGAAGATAACAATAAGCCTTATTAAGGCAGATATTGGAGGGTGGCCGGGACATTCAAGTGTTCACCCTGCTCTCATAGAGAAGGCAAAGGAATGCTTGGAAAAGGCAAAGAGTGATGGCTTGATTATAGATTATCATGTAACTGGTGTGGGTGATGATCTGCAGCTCATAATGACGCATAGAAAAGGGGTTGATAGTGAGGAAATACACAAGCTTGCCTGGGATACATTTGTTGAGGGGACAAAAATAGCAAAGGAGCTTGGATTGTATGGCGCCGGGCAGGATCTTCTCAAGGATGCTTTTAGCGGTAATGTTAGAGGCATGGGGCCAGGAATAGCGGAGATGGAGATCACACCAAGAAAATCTGAGCCCATAATAGCGTTTATGATGGATAAAACTGAGCCTGGAGCATTTAACCTGCCAATATACAGGATGTTTGCAGATCCATTCAACACTGCGGGATTGGTTATAGATCCAAATATGCATGATGGCTTCATATTCGAGGTATGGGATATAATGGAGCATAAGAAAGTGCTCATGCGTTCTCCTGAAGAAATGTACGATCTTCTTGCATTGATAGGAGCAAAATCGAGATATGTTATAAAGAGGGTATATCCCAAGGAGAGCAATCCCAAATTAAAGGCGGATGAGCCTGTAGCAGTGATAAGTACGGAAAAGCTCTACCAGATTGCGGGAGAGTATGTGGGCAAGGATGATCCCGTGGCCCTTGTGAGGGCACAGAGCGGATGCCCTGCTCTTGGAGAGGTGCTTGAACCCTTTGCATTTCCGCATCTGGTATCTGGATGGATGCGTGGTTCCCACAACGGCCCAATAATGCCCGTGAGCATAAAGCAGGCACACTGCACAAGATTCGACGGCCCGCCTCGTGTGGCAGCTCTAGGATTCCAGCTTGCCAATGGAAAGCTTGTGGGTCCAGTGGATCTATTTGATGATCCAGCATTTGACGAAGCACGGAGAACAGCACAGATTATCGCGGATTATATGCGTCGCCATGGCCCATTCGAGCCACATCGCTTACCTCTTCAGGATATGGAGTACACAACACTTCCAAAGGTTCTTAAGAAATTGCAGGATAGATTCCAATCCCTCTAATTTTTTTATTAGGTTACCCAAAAATGTTTAGATAAGTTTAAATATCTCTTTTATATCCTCTCTTCTGTGAGGCTTAGTGATCTCTCACCTGGAGAAACAGCGCTGGTTGTCAGGGTAGGGGGTAGTGGTGCAATTCATCGAAGACTCTTATCAATAGGCATACTTCCAGGTGCTATAGTAAGGGCAGTTAGGGTATCTCCCCTCGGAGACCCCATAGCCTACGAGATAAGGGGGAGCTTCATCTCTCTGAGGAGGAATGAGGCTGATTATGTGGAAGTGGAAAAGATTGTACCCCTTCACCTTGTTCCACCCGGTTCTGTAGTTAAGGTAATTCTTGTTGATGGTGGTGTGGGATTTATCCGAAATCTTAACAGGATGGGGTTATCACCAGGTAAGCTGGTTGAGGTTCTGAGACCATGCTGTCCCATGCTGATTCGCACCGATGCTGGAGTTTTCAATATAGGTAGAGGGATGGCCTATCGCATATATGTGAGGTGAGCATCATGCTCATTGCCCTGGCTGGGAATCCAAACACCGGAAAAAGTACGCTCTTCAATGAGATTACGGGTGCACATCAACATATTGGAAACTGGCCAGGGGTAACTGTGGAGAAGAAGGAAGGGTTTGTGGAATATGAGGGAAAGAGGATCCTTGTTGTTGATCTCCCAGGAACATATTCCCTTACTGCCTATTCCCTGGAGGAGCTCATTGCCAGGAATTTCATATTGGAGGAAAAGCCTGATGTTGTGATAGATGTTATAGATTCCACAAATTTGGAGAGAAATCTGTATCTTTTAACAGAATTAATGGAGCTTACCGATAGAATAGTTGTTGCCTTAAACATGTTCGATGAAGCCAAGAAGAAATACAGGATTGATTTTAAAAAAATGGAAAAGATTCTCGGAATACCTGTCATTCCAACCATTGCCATAAGGGGGGAGGGGGTGAAGGAGCTTCTTCATGCCACCCTTCATGGTAAATTCTCAATGAAAAAGCCGGAGTATCCGGAGGATGTGGAAAAGAGAATCAAAGTTCTGGAGGAAAGATTGAAGGAGATAATGGAGGAGCATGTGAGATGGCATGCAATCAAGTTAATAGAGGGAGATGTTGAAGTCATAAGAAAACTTCAGAGAATGAATGCAAAAAGTATAATTCATCTTGCCGAGCATCTAAGGCATGAGATAGAGGATATCTACGGGGAGGATATAGAAACGGTTATGGCATCGTTCAGGTACTCCTTCTCCCATGGTCTTTTCCACGAGGTTGCAGAGCCAATCAATGTTGGAGGGGTCACCATAACTGATATGATTGACCATGTGGTGGCCCATAAAATATTTGGAATACCGATATTCCTGGTTATAATGTACCTCTCCTTCAATTTTGTATTTGAAGTGGCCGTGCCTTTTCAAGATGCAATTGATCTGATATTCAATGGCAAAAATTTAAGTGGAGGTGGCAAAATACTTGGGCTTGTTGATATCTCGTATGGATGGATGACCACATTTATGCCATCGTGGCTCTCCTCCTTTATTAACTATGGAATGTTTCGAGGACTCGGGGCCGTGCTCACATTCACACCCATAATAATGCTTCTTTTTATAATTCTCTCCTTCCTGGAAGATTCGGGATATCTAGCGAGAATAGCCTTTCTGATGGATAGAATAATGAGAAAAATAGGGATGGAAGGAAGGGGTATAATATCCCTCATGCTTGGTCTGGGCTGCAATGTTCCTGCAATAATGAGCACCAGAACTTTAAGAAATGAGAAAGAGAGAAAGCTAGCGATGGCCCTGAATCCTCTGGTTCCCTGTGGTGCAAGAATACAGGTGTTTGCTTTTCTCACGAGTATGTTTTTCTCCAAGAACCAGGCGTTGGTTTTATGGTCTCTCCTCATCCTATCCTTTGTGGTAATTGCAATTCTCGGCTATATTTACAGCAGAACAATATTCAGAGGTGAGGTAGAGCCGTTTGTTATGGAGCTCCCTCCCTATAGATTGCCCACACTAAAGGGTGTATTGATTCATATGTGGGAGAAAAGTGAGGGTTTCTTAAAAAAGGCAGGAACTATAATAATTGGAGCTGCTGGTATAATATGGCTTTTGGCAGCCCTGCCCTGGGGAGTAGAATACGGGAGTGAGGCAAGCTACATCGGTCAGTTTGCACAAATAATAGGACCATTTGGCAGATTATTTGGCTTAACTTCACAGGCAATAATAGCCCTCTTCTTTGGATTCTTTGCAAAGGAGGTAGTGATAGAATCATTTACTGTATTATTTGAATCTAAAGCTGCCCTTATGGTCTCAATGACTCCTCTTCAAGCCTATTCATTCCTTCTCTTTCTGCTATTTTATACTCCCTGTGTGGCCACAGTGGCCACCATATACCAGGAGACAAGGAGCTTAAAATTTGTAATATTTGTCATTTTCGAAGGTTTCTTTCTGGCCTTTCTCTTTTCCTTTCTCGTGTATAACATCGGTGTGCTGTTGGGGGTGAGTTGATGAAGAGGCTATATTTAGAAATCTCAGTGATCTACTCATCCTTTGTGGCTGCCCTTACCCTTTACTATGGCCTGGCAGAAATTTTCAATTTCATCGCCCATTTACCCTACCTATATCTCATCTCCATTATTTCTCTATACCCCATACTTCACTGGAAAAATTTCAACTACAGGATCCATGCTATCTTGATCTGCATACTTCTAACAGTAGCTGCACTTCTTCTCTCCTCCTATGTATCTTTTAATACGGAAGACATTATGGGAGGTTTCTCTCTTATCTTAGCATCTTCTCTCCTATTTTATTCTATTAAAGATACACTGAAGGAGTTTTACAGCGGATTATCCTTTTATATGGTTGGCTTATTTCTCCTTCTCATCATAGGGGTTATGCATATTTTCATCCTTCTGGCTGATATCTTGGATTATTATATCCTTTGCATAGGAGAGAACTGCAGTGCCTATACCTTCACTCCCAGACCAGAGTATCTTCTCTTTTTCCTCTCCCTTTTTGCCCTGTATCCATTTTTCCACCGCTTTGAGTTTAGGAGGAAATCCGAATGATGAAGGATGTTCTTCTCAAAATAAGTGAGGGGAAAACAATATCCGAGATAGCTGATGAGCTAAATATGGAATACTCTGCAGCCACAGGAGTTATTGAGCATCTTGTAAAACTGGGATATCTGGAGGAGAGAAAAAGGAGCGATGAAGAGAGCAAGATATGCAAGAGCTGCCCTCTCTACAAAGTATGCTCAAAAAAGGAGTTCAAGATATATTATCTAACAGAAAAGGGGAGAAAACTTCTGAGAATAGATTAAAATATCTCCTCTCCTATAATCCCACATGCTGGGCGTGATAAGTGATACACATGATAATTTAAGAGCCGTTGATAAGTTTGTGGAAATATTCAAAGAGAAAGAAATAAGGGAAATATTGCACCTTGGTGACTTCATTTCCCCATTTACCCTTAAAAAATTTCAGAATTTTAAATTATACGGAATATTTGGAAACAATGATGGGGAGAAGCTCATGCTGAAAGATGTTGCCAATTCTCTGGAATTTTTGCTTGAAGAGCCACCCTTTGAGCTGGAATTATGGGGAAAGAAGTTTCTCCTTCTGCATGGATACGGAAGCCGGGAGAGAACAAGAAGAATCGTGGACACATTTGCCAAAAGTGAAGAGTATGATTTTATCCTCTACGGACACACCCATCAAGTGGATATCAGAAGGATTGGTTCGACATTCATTCTCAATCCCGGCGAAGCCTGTGGCTATCTTTTTGGAAAAAATACGGCAGCTATCCTTGACCCCGAGAATTACAGGGTGAAAATCTTGCATCTATGAAGAGGAATTAATAAGAAAAGTTAAATACATTCAAATAATTGGTTACTCAATGGATGTCCTATGCATTGAGAATAGCCAAGAGACCTGTGAAAAATTAAAAGGACTTATCAGCCCTTTGGGATTTGATGTAGATTGTGTTTTATCATCCAAGGTTGAAAAAATAAAGAAGATGTTGAAGGATGAAACACCTCCTGTGGTGGTTTCTCCCCAAAATATGGAAATTGATGTGGGAAAAGATACGCTAATATTCTTGGTAGGTGAATGTCAAGATGAGAGATGTCTGACGATGGAATATTCGGAGGAATTTAAAATAAGGTTTATGCAGGGTATTTATAAAGCCTCAATCCCCAGGGTAAAGGAGCTTCTCAAAAAGAGAGAGGTAAGAAAAAATATGGTATATGTATTTGGATTGTCATGGGGACATACCTTCATTGTGGATGTCTCCCGAGAGAGGGAGATTAGGAAGATACTCCCCAAGATGGCCAATGAGGATATCCATTTTTTCATAGCGGTAAGGGAGAGACCTGAAGAGTATAGGAGGATTAAAAACAGCAAGGTGGTATGGGTTACGGATATAGTGGGCAAGGACAGGATAAAGCCCCACAATTTAACGATACTCACAGATAGCATAATAAGGTATATTGAGGAGTTTGAGAATGCCATAGTGATGATTGACTGTGTGGAATATCTCCTTCTTTACAATGATTTTGTAAATATTCTGAGGAATATAGAGCTCATAAATAGCTATGTGATGGAGCATGGCTCCCTCCTGATTATCGTTGTTGATAGTAAAGCTTATACAACTAAAGAGTATTCTTTATTAAGCAGATATGCAATAGAGTGGAAAGGAGCGTGAAAGTATGATACCCCCGGAAGTTATAGGATTCTTCAAAAAAGAGGGCGGGCATTCGCTTATAGTGAAGGGAGAGCCGGGAAGTGGAAAAACCACCTTTGCTCTGGAGATTCTAAGCGTTCTGAAAAATGATTTTGAGGTGAAGTATGTTTCCACAAGGATTGCGGATGATGTTCTCTTTCTCCAGTTCCCCTGGCTCAAGGAACTATTTGAGAGGAAAATAGAGAAAAAGGAGGAAAAGAAGATAAGTAGAGAGGAGCTTAACAGGCTCGAAGGTCTAATAGAGGAGGGCTTTCTGGAAGAAAAGGTCAAATTCGAGGAGGGAGGAGCAGTTCTTGAAGTGGGAGCAATGCTTCCGGAGATGGAGGATATATATGACTTTGTTGAAAGTGTACATCCCAAAGTTGCACTTATATGCATAGACTCCATAGATGGATTGAGCGAGAAATATGGAATTCCGGCAGAGAAAATCCTTTATACCCTCCAGAAGGATCTTGTGGAGAAGGGAAATGCGAACATGATATTCATTCTGGAGAATGCAGGTTTTGAAAACATAGAATATTTGGGAGATGGTGTTATAAGTTTGCATCATGAGCCATGGGATGGCTATTGGAAGAGATATATGTATATTCAGAAGCTCCGGGGAGCACCCATAAAAAATTCCAAATACATTTATACATTGCATGAAGGACATTTTAACGCCCTTAAATATGAGCCCTTTTCCCTGGATTCTCTTTCCGAGATAAACTTGAGGGATTTGGAAGAGTATGTGAAGAAGGTTATGAAATATCGGGTGGTTAATTTCATAATAGATCCAGAATTTCCCCCGGAACTTATTGGAGTATTTTTCCTATCCATAATCAAAAATTCTCAAGGCACTCCATTGATTCTCCCATCCTCCGGCTATCCGGGAGATCTTATAAAGCGCAATGTGGAAAAATTCATAGGGAGGGATATAAAGCTTGCAGGTTTCCGGAATCAGGGAGGGGACATAGTTTTAGAGGGTAGAGATATGCTAATAGAGCTTTCAAGAGATATCATAAGTTATCACATAGGCAAAGATTCCCTGGTGATTCTTGGTATAGATACCCTTGGAGACCTTTATGGGGATCTGCGGGATCTTCCAAGACTCATTGAAAATGCCAAGAGAGAGCACAGGGTTATTTTATTCACTCCGAAGGACTATCCAAAGCTTCAGGGCAACATTGGAGTTGAGAGGAAAGTGTTCTTGGAGAGCATGGAAAATATTCCCGTGATCAGGGATGTGGGGGAGCTCAATGCCATTGTTGAGAAGGAGGGTGGGATTAAGCTGATTCCCTTAATGTGAGGTGATTCCAATCCTTAATAAGGATAACATGTGGGATGTGCTGCATCATATCACCGATCCATATTCGGTGAGGATACTCAGGGCAACTCTTCACAGACCGCTTGATGCCATAACACTGAGCAATACCTTGGGTATACCAATTGCAGTATGCTACAGAAGGCTTAGAGAGCTTGAGAGACTGGGATTAATTGAAGCGGTGGGAAGAAAGCTGACCCAGAAGGGAAAATGGATAACATTGTATAAGGCAAAACTAAAAAATGCCACAGTGATTATGAAGGAGGGAAAACTGTATCTCCACCTCTCCTTCCGGTGGGGACAGGAGGAAGACCTGGAGATCGAATGATCTTCCTCTCTCTCTTTTCCATGATCTCCTCTGCAATTCTCATAGTAAACAGTAGTGCCAGGAGAATGAAAAATGCCAAGGATGCACCGCTGATCCCTCCTATACTTAAGGAGTAGTTCCATCCATAGGTTTGTGATGTGAAGGGATAGAGAGGGGTTATAGTGCCACCTTCCCATACGGTATCGGAGAACATATGAGAGATGGAATTTCCTAACATGAGGAATGATATATGCACAAGTCCTCTTTTATTGAAAGTATATCCTAAAAAAAGAATAAGAAGGGGGAGCTGCATCATGAAGATGAGATTATGTGTAAGGTTCCCATTGATTAAATGGGCACCATCAGTGATGAATTCCATTACAACTGCAGTAAGGAGAATTATGTGAATCTTCTTTTTGAAGTTAGGGAAGATTATAATACCTGCTAATATACCCAGAATTATGTGAAAGAGAGCATTTCCGAAGGGAGAGTAAAGGAAGAAATTCATTACATTCATATTTACTCTTCATCACCGCTATTTAAAATTCTAATGTTGTTAGAATCTCGAAAGATTCTTGGTAATGATTTTCATTTGAGATAATCAGGGTGCAAAATATTTAAAAGGAGCGGTATTTGATTTTATCATGGATGATAATGCACAGCTGGAGAAGATAGTAAAGGTTCTTACGGATGGCTATGCCATAAAGATACTGGTTGCCACAAATAAGGAGGAAAAAAGTGCAATTGAGCTAAGTCAAGAGCTTGATGTTCCTATCGCGGCCTGTTACCGTCGTCTTCATGCCCTTGAGGAGGTAGGACTTATAGATTCCCAGGAGAAGATTACTCCCAAGGGGAAAAAGATGAGATATTACAGATCAAAGGTGAAGAAAGCAAATATAAGGATAGAGGATAATAACCTTATCATAGAGCTCTCCTATTTAAATGGCACAGGGAAGAAATACATAGGGAAGATCATAGCAGGATAAATATGAACCCTTCTGAGATTTCTATGGCAGAAAAAATTTCGGAAATTCTACCAGAGGAAGGAGTATGGATAGTGGATGTGAGAACAAATCAGCTCATAAGAATGATACTGATATTTCTCAAGGCTCTCTCAGGAATAAAGAATAGGAGGGGTTTGATAATAACAATAGAAAGACCGCATCATTATCTCACCTATCTTCTGGGCATCCATGGTATTTCCCAGAGGAACTTGACATATGTGGATATTGCTTCCTCTCCCAAGAAAATTATCGAGTTTCCAATATCATTGGGAAGCTCTGATATTTTCATAGGCGGATTTCTCCTTAGGGATTATGTTGAGCCTCAGGACTATGATTTTATACTTGTGGATAACTTAGCTCATACAAGAATGTATCTAAGCAGAGAAACTCATAACAAGATAGTGAAAAATCTGGTAGAAATAGCTAAAAAAGAACGCCTGCTATCCATTTTCCCAATTGATAGGGATAGAAGTCCTGAAATTTACAAGCTTTTGAAAAAGCATGCCATGCATGAGCTCAAATGGGAGGAGGTGATGAAAATTGCAGATTAGTCGCCTGCCCACAGGAATTAAAGGTCTAGATTCTCTCATAGAGGGAGGATTTCCAATACCCTCAATAATACTGGTTTCGGGCTCTGCAGGCTCGGGTAAGACAACATTTGCATTTCAGTTTCTGATGGAAGGAGCCAAGAGAGGAGAGAAGGGGATCTATATCTCAACCCTGAGTGAGAGCTGGGACTGGATGCTGAGGTTCATGTCAACCTTCCAGTTTTTCGATGCAAGATATGTGGAGGATGGCACTATAATCTACATAGATCTCGGAAGTGAGCTTGCGGAGCTGGATGAAATGAAAATCTTGAATAAGATAAGGGATGTGATAGCATATCATACTCCCCAAAGAATGGTTATAGATCCCATTAATGTTGTGAATAACTATGTGAAGAACTATCGCCAGTTTATGTTCGAGCTTGTAACAATGCTCAAGGAGTGGTCCACGGTAACCCTCCTCACAGGTGAGGTGGTGGAAGGGGAGAAGTATCCCGTGGATGTGGGTTATACTGCGGATGGTATAATTAGCTTAATAATGAGGAGTGAGGGAGATATAATAAAAAGATATGTGCAAATTTTGAAGATGAGGGGCACTGCTCACAGCTTATCCAATCATCCCTTGGAAATTACCGGTGAGGGCATTGAGGTTCTGCGGGCAAGATTTTAATCAAGCTTTTCTCCAGTTATGCGGTAATACATATCTATGTAAAGCTGTGAAACCTCCTTAATCATCTCTTCTGGAAGTGGAGGTATGGGTGGCTCTTCCAAACCTTTTTTCCTTGCTTCCATAAGTTTCTCGTGATATCCTATGCGTCTGTAGTACTGCCTTACAAACTCCTTACTCAGCTGAACTATCTCTCCATTTTCATACTTCTCTTTATCCCACCATCTATCCTCATCCAATGTTCCAAATGTATCTACCACATATATTTCTCTTCCTTTTCCTAGGGCAAATTCCTTCTTTCCATCCACATGGATCAAATTTCTTTTTTCAACATCATTCTTTATTATCTCATCTATTTTCAGAATGATCTCTCTTATTTCCTCGATCTCCCCTTTGGTCAAACCCCCAATCTCCTGTGCCTCTTTCCAGTCCAGTTTTCTGTCGAATTTTTCAAACTTTGTGGTTATCTCAAAGTAGGGCTCCGGCAACTTTTCACCATATTTGGGCATATTCCCGTATCCCAAACTCTTGTAGTCCACCTTTCCCTCCTTTATTCTGTCATATAGGGAGCCTGCAAGATAGTATCGGGTTATGAACTCAAGAGGTATTAGATAATTTTCATCCCCAATACCAGGCTTATCCAGAATTCTAAATCTCTTCACAATCATCTTTGAATCCTCACAGCTTATGTAGTGATTTTTAATTCCCTTCTCGCTTATTTTGCGGAACCAGAAGGCAGAACTCTTGCAGAGGGTTTCACCTTTCCTGGGTATCTTGGAGGGAATAATCTTGTCAAACACCGATATGTTATCTGTAAAATAGAACAATAGCTGGTCATCATTAAAGGAATACACTTCCTTTACCTTCCCCTTTCTCAACAGTTCCATAAAAAGAGATAAAAGAGGAGGGATAAAAAATTAGCGGTTGGCCATCATCTGAAGATATGTATAGAGTTGATGCACATAGCTCTTTATGCTCTGTATATCCTTTTCCAATGACCGTATATCCATCTCCAATCTATTGACCTTCTCTTCAAGCCTAGCAAGCCTTTCACTCAATTCCTCTTGAGATACCATTCTCTCTCACCTCATCTTGGTGGAGGCGGTGGCAAAACTGTAGGTGGTGGAGGTTTCCATGATAATCCAAGAGCTCCACCAATTATACCCAGTATGAAACCTATGAAAAATCCACCGCCAATGAAAATGCTAAGGATCGAAAATACGAGCACTATAGTGGCTCCACTCTTCACCTTATTTGGATCTCTCATCATCAGTGCACCAAGAACTACGAGAATGCCAAACACTATGCCCATGGCCACCAATGCGATCCCAGCTATGGGAAGTTTTGCTGCCACAAATGCTCCTATCACCGAGTAAAGCAGTCCATTTAGAAGGATGAATATCCCTGCTATCAATGATAGTATAAACGCCGTTGAGGGATAACTCTCACTCACGCCATCACCCGATAATGATACATGTTTGCATATAAATAATTTCCGTAGCCATCAGGTGAAAAACTGGACGAAAGATTAAATAGAGGAATTCGATATTTCCGCATGCTCGTAATTCTGCTTGCAGGTATGCCTGGAGCGGGAAAGGAGGAATTTGTAAAAGTAGCAAAGGAAATGGGATATGTGATAATAAGAATGGGAGATGTTGTAAGAGAATTTGTAAAATCTTTAGGATTGGAGCTGAGGGACAGTATAGTAGGTGGAATAGCAAATGATGAGAGGAAGAGACATGGAATAGATATATGGGCAAAGAGAACTGTTGAGAAAATAGAGAGGATGGATGAGAAGAAAATCGTAATAGATGGAATAAGATGCATAGAGGAGGTGGATGTTTTCAGAAAAAAATTCGGAGATAATGTTATTCTCGTAGGAATTTTTGCCCCTCGGAAAA
>Ga0180298_1000265_pt1 | contig 12349 bp, 8 predicted proteins | sample GuaBasSediGuay13_FD_121800 | JGI IMG/M metagenome (GOLD analysis project Ga0180298, IMG submission 121800) | Subseafloor sediment microbial communities from Guaymas Basin, Gulf of California, Mexico - Guay13, Core 4488-10 , 4-6 cm | ecosystem: Environmental > Aquatic > Marine > Hydrothermal vents...
CTCCACAAATTGCACAGATTTTGATAAGACTGGAGATATACCCACTTGAAATAGGGATAAACCTAAAAGGCATGTACGAGAATGGCATAATATTCACACCAGACATACTAGATATAAACAGAGATGAATATATGAACAACTTGATAAATGCTGCAAAAAACGCATTCAACCTAGCTGTTAACAGTGGATGGGTAAACAAGTTTACCATAGATACACTTATAAGCATGGCAGGTATTAATGCCTATAATTTAGCAATCAATATAAGATACCCAACCAGGGATACTGTTAAACAACTGCTTAGCATTGCACACCTACAAATGCTAAGCTTATCATCTATATTAAATGCAGATACATTAGATGAAGATTTAAAGAAAAAAATTGGAAAATAAAAATGATAATGGAGGTAGAAAAGAGAAAATGGAATATATATATAGTGCGTTGCTTCTACACTCAGCTGGTAAGGAGATAAACGAAGAAAACATAAAAAAAGTTCTAACAGCAGCAGGAATAAAGATAGATGATGCAAGAGTAAAAGCCTTAACAGCCGCACTCGAAGGTGTAAACATAGAAGAAGCGATTTCTAAAGGCGTAGCAGTACCCACAGCAGCGGCTCCAACAACAACTGAAACAGCTGCAGAGGAAAAGAAAGAAGAGAAAAAAGAGGAGAAAAAAGAGGAAAAGAAGAAAGAAGAGGTATCAGAAGAGGAAGCAGCAGCAGGGCTCAGCGCTTTATTTGGCTAAAAAACCTTTTTCCTTCTATTTTTAAACACATTTTTTACTTTTCAGCAAACCCCTTATAGTTTAGAGAAAATCACATCCATGCATCCAATCCTTTCTGAACAGTGGATTTAACACCTGATAACCCAAAAGCCCCCTCTATAAAATTTTCAATCATCTTCTTATACCATTCAAGATCTATTTCATCTAAATCCTTAACAGCATCCACTGGGTACATGTAATCTATAGGTTTAACACCACTCTTAGAGGGTTTTGTTATACCAGGCAGAGGTTTTTTAGTCACAACAAACTTGAACTTTGTTCTAGTATGAAGTGGCTGCCCAAGAAGTTTTTCTAACGCCATAGCTCTAACTGCAAAAACAGATGGAGAACCATCCATATTTGGTTTATACCTCCTAGCAGGTTGCACAGATTGTACTAGAATTAAATCCTCAATGTTCACCTTTGACAAATCCAGGTTTTTTACCACCTCTGCAGTAGCATTTTTTATACTCTCAATAATTTTTTTCCTAGCCTCTTCTTCTTCCTCCCATTCATAAACCTCTCTCAAAACATTATACATTATTTTTTCAAGTGTTTTCCTTGCAATATTCGCCTTTTCCGATCCCTTAAAATTGTTTCCTTTTGTGACAAGCTTTAATTTACCATCCAACGCATCAAATATCAAATAATTTTTATGTTTGACAAAAAGCATTGCATGATGAACCTCAGGCTCCAGCTCAAAACCGGGATAGTTTAACTCTTTTTTCCATTTTTCATTACACTCTTTTATAGCCCCCATAGCCTCATCTGGTTTTATTATCCATGTATCCTCCTTTTCTTTCACATCAAGATTTAACACTCTACATAGCTCAGGTACGTTTCCCACTGATCTAGAGCAGCCAAGGTAAATCCCATCTGTGTCGCCATAGACAACCCTTGCTTTTTTTTCCTTAAGATGATGAAGCGTGTCAGAGAGTATTTTTTGCCCCATTGTGGTTATCGCCGCTGCACCCCATAGGTTAAACTGTCTCCCTGAAACAGTAGGTGCACTAAGGATACCATGTGTCCCCGCATTACGTGCACCTTTCAAACTTTGATAGCTCATCTGCAATCTTTTTTTCTCCTCCTCGTTTTTAGCTTCTTTTAACTCTTTTTTGATCCTCGCTATGAAATCCATTATACCAGTCATCGCTAGGTTTACAACACCAGGTTTTCTATCTATTTTTATACCAATCATTACTCCCTTGTCAGCAAAAGATTCATCAGTTCCAACTTCTCTCCACAAAATGTTTTTTGACTCTAGGAATCTCCTTGGAATCTTCTTCAACCATATCCACAAATCAGGTTTTTCATCTTTTCTTGCCAGTCTAACAACATCTGCTCCTATATTCAACGCTTTCAAAATAGTTGGATACATTGCACCAACATCAGCAACTATCACATAATACCATGGGATAAAATGAGATCTCGCATCCTTATCTGGTTTTATTGTCATACCACCTGGTAAATGGTAATTCAATACCTCATCGGTATCCTTAGCATCTTTGTTAAAAATCACATAAGGGTATTCAACCCAATCTGGCATCTCTGGTCCATATTTAACAACCCTGATAAACTCCTTGGAAAGTCTCTCCTTGATTTTCCGTGCATAATCAGCTATTCTTACCTTATCATGTAGTTCATTGAAATCCCTCGCAAGAGATTTACACACGTTCAATGGTTTACAAGTGGGTGGCATTATCTTTTTATGAAGACTTGCTCTGATCATTGCCATATGATCCCACATGTTTACAGCACCAGCCTCTAGAAGACTATCAAATGGCATACAGGTGATAAAAGAAAGAGGCATCGCCTGCTCTATCATGTTGATAGTCAACCCAAGCTGTTCCTCCACATCCTGCATGTTATACTTTAGCGTTCTTTCATCCAGTTTTATCTGCGACGGCATCAGATAGATTCTATCCTTAATATCAATACCCAGAAACTGGGCAACTGTTTTGAGGCTAAAATCATCAACATATGGATAGAACTTTCTAGTTGCGAGATAGGTGTCAAATGAGCATGGGTAAATATTTAAAACCTCGGATCCAACGCCAAAATGAAAAGAACTATCCACCCTAGTATATTTCTCAACAAACTCTTGGAACAATTTTAACTCATCTTTCTCTAAACTCTCACCGAATTCCTTGATAAACGCTTTTACCCTCCCATGTAGATGGAGATTATCAAACCCAGCAATATTATGACCAGATATTATATCATGCTCCATTATTGTCTTACAAAACCTTAGTAGATTTTCTAACTCCTCATTTTTATCCCTTGAAACAAGCTGTTTTATCTCAATGCTTTTTAAATCCCTTGGAATATCTAATATTTTAAAATCAAAGTCTTCCTCCCAGAGGTTTTTCCTTGAGTTTATCGTTATATCAAAACTACTATAACCAATTATATCTATGGGAACATCCAACCTTCCCTCTTCATATTTTATTATCTCAATATCATACACCAGTGTCTTCAAGCGTTTATTTTTTCCCTCTGTATCAAACATCCATGCAATGTTTTTAGATGCTAGATCAACAAGTGCTCTCTGATGATATGGGATATCATGCTCTGCAGTATAAAGCCTATATTTAAAAAACAAATAGTCGCTAACATCTGGGACAAAAAATGATTTTTTAGTATAGACTGGGAAAACTTTTCTTTTTAAACCAAAATCCCAGAAACTCCTATATTCTATAATCTCCCCTACTCTATTGATCTTGCTAAGATTTTCATCTATTCTTTTTTCTATGTCCTCAATCAGTTTTTTCCTAGCTGTTTCAATATCATTTTCATTTCCAGTAAAAACTAGGAAATAAGGTGAGTGTACATCTGACAATTTCACAGGTGGCGTATTATGAAGATAGGCATAATCCTGTGATATTCCAAGTAGTGTTTTACTCATTCTGTAAATTTCTTTCCCCCCATCTGAAATATAATGTATATATTATTATTGTAGAATAGTAAACACATATTTTATATTTAGTTTTTTGATACTCATTTTTGATTATTTATGAAAACCTTACTGTTGTACTCAGAAAAATTTCTTTTGCATAATAATGAGACTCATCCAGAAAATGCAAACAGGTTAACTCATACGCTTGATTTCCTAAAATCATCTGGAATCTATGATAAATTAGAGCTAGTAGATCCTCAGCCTATGTCTTATGAAGATCTTAGCGAGGTACATTCTACATATATGATAGACAGAGTGATTGAGGCAGATAAAAATGGAGATTGGCTTGACTTAGATACATATGTTTGCAGAGGCTCCTATGATATAGCAAGATTAGCTGCTGGTGGTTTGTACAAAGTATGCAGAGAGGTAGTCCAAGAAAAAGCAGATGATTCATTTGCCTTGGTTAGACCACCAGGGCATCATGCTACATCTAATAGATCCATGGGATTTTGCCTCTTCAATAATGTCGCCTTAGCTGCATATCACATAGGTAAGGAGGGTAAAAAAGTCTTGATTTTTGATCATGATGTCCACCATGGGAATGGAACACAAGAAATTTTTTACAAAAGTGATAAAGTATTATATCAATCAATACATCTTTCTCCGCATTACCCTGGCACTGGTAAAATAGAGGAGATTGGCGAAGAGGCTGGAATAGGATATACAATAAATGCTCCTCTGATCCATGGAATAGGAGATGAGACTGTAAAAGAAATAATGAATGAGATAATGCTCCCTCTTGCTAGACAGTTCAAACCAGATTTAATAATAGTTTCTGCAGGTTTTGATTCACATCATGCAGATATGCTAGGTGGTTTATCCCTAACAGCGAACATTTACCCCTGGTTTATAGAAAATCTTAGGAAAATTCAACCAAGGATTGTTTGTTCACTGGAGGGCGGCTACAATTATGAATGGCTGGGTAAATGCATAGCTTTAGAAATAAAAAGCCTCCTTGGCGAGAGAGACTGTGAAGTTGATGACCGAGTTTATGGAGAAAAAAATGATTATTCTAGAAATCTAATCAAAAATCTAAGGAAGTTGCTAGGAGAATATTGGGAACTATAGGATTATTGAAAAATCGCGCCCATTCCACTTATTGCTGAGTTGTCCTGACTCTCTATTTTATCATTTATCTCTCTGGCCTTCTTATCTGATAGCTTCTTAACACCGATTTCTTTGAACAGCTCTTCTGCTTTTTTAAGCCCCTCCTCGCTTCCTTCTATCTTAACATAGGTTGCATCAATATCCTCTATCCCAAGAGATTTTGAATCTCTAATTGTTATGCTTTGTCTACTAACAATATCATCTTTTATCACATGGTCTATCTTTCTCGATTCTTCCTTTTTTACTTCAAATATTAGATAGCTCACCTTAAATCACCCTTGCTATCTTTGCATATCTATCCGATATTTAATCTTTTCCCATCTTCATCTATAATTCCATTTTTTATCCTTGACGAACTTATAGGTAGATTATCTTCCGCGAGAACAATCGATATCTCTATTATTTTCAAAGGTTTGAGACCAAATTGTTTTCTTTTCCTATTTATCTCTTCTGCATTTTTTCTTGTCTCACTGGAGACAACTATCGCATCAAAATCCTCAGACAACGTAGGACCATACTTGTCCTCTATTGGTATTATCTCATAATTTTCATAACCCTTTGTTTTTAAATACTCGATCAGTTTTTGTTTTCTAACATCAAAAGGAAAAGCATTTTTAATCTTTGCAACCGTGTACCTATCTGTTGTTAAACCAATGGTTACCAACCCGTTTTTACTTGTTACGCTGAAGGCTTTATCTATCAGCACCTTATGCCCCTTGTGAAGAATGTCAAATGTTCCACCAATACAGACTTTGTTAAACATTTGGTTAAGCCGGCGGAGGGATTTGAACCCCCGACCTGGTGATTACAAGTCACCCGCTCTTCCAGCTGAGCTACGCCGGCAGACCTCTATATCCATTCCAATGTAAACCTCTCTGGGGGAGTATGTCTTTATCATTCTTAAATTTTTTATTTTTGCCGATGTATCCCTTTTTGATAAAGTTTTCTCTATCTCAGATGCCCTATCCCAAACTCTATCCCTGTTTATTATATCATAATAATGTATCATTATTGTATTTTTTAATAGTAACATGGCAGAGTCTAAAAAATTGTAGGCTGAAAAAGGTAGATTCATTATAACATGATCCGCTCTCACGCCATTCTGATACAACCCTTTAACCGCCTCCCTTGCATCACCCTCTACTAATTCTATTTTATGCAAAAGTTTATTCCTTGAAATATTCTTATAAGCAAATTCCATTGCATACGGGTTTTTATCTATAGCATATACTATCCCAGGCTGTGCATATTTTGCAATAACCAGAGCAAATGGTGCAACACCAGCGAACATATCCACAACAACCTGATCCTTTCTAACCTGCCTAGCAACCCTCATCCTCTCAAATGCCAACCTAGGGGTGAAAAAACATTTCCCAACATCGACCTCTATCACCAGACCATATTCAACATGTGTGGTTACAGTTCTCTTTTCACCAGCGACAATTTCCAAATCTCTTGTCCTAAACTCCCCTCTCACACCCTTGTCTAAACATACCACCCTAACGTTTTTATGCTCCTGTAAAATCCTCTTCGCAATAACCCCCTCCCTATGGAGGATCTCATCTGATAGTTTTATTATCGCAATATCCCCAACTATATCATAAGACACCATATATTATCAGTTTTAAAGAAGAATTTCGAAACCGATATAATATTTTTCCCTCGAGAAAACAAGCTCACAAATGATTTCTTAACAGGCTGGTAGTTGTTATCCCCTCACCCAGCTTTTTAAAGATTAAATGAGGTATAATCCTGTGTAATTATTTAATTATTTTTAACCTTTTCTAAATTATTTAAATTTTTTAAAAGAAAGAGTCCCGCCTCCCGGATTTGAACCGGGGACCTGCCGGTAGCTGCCATCAGGTCTACAGCCGGCCGCTCCGGCCAGACTGAGCTAAGGCGGGGTTTCAAATAAAAGATGATGAGAACACTTTTAAATATTTACCACTTTTTAAAACTTACTTCCAAACTTGTAAAATGTTTAAAATCGCAACGTTTATAAATGACCTAATTATTTAAGGTAAAAGAATTCCCGGTGAGGAAAAAAGCATACCTTAGCACCCTCCTGAAATATTTTGTTATGATGGAGGCAATGCTATGTGTATGACCCAGCTTGCGGTGCAGGCTGGGTAAAATGTGAAAAAGTTTACAAAGAAAGCCGGGATGAGTAGGTATAAACAAGAAGAGAAGGGTTGAAAAAATTAGGAGGGAATGATAAAAAATGGAAAGAAATATTAGAGGAAAGTTATCGGCACCAATAATCGCATTATTAGTAATACTAGCTGTTTTCACTACAATGTTTGGCAGTGTAACTGCAGAAGAACCTGAAACATTCAATATCACCTATCCGGATAAGGATATCTGGATTGGTCCAGATAATACTACAACAGAGATCAATATAACATGGGGATCTTCAACAAATGCAACCTGGTATAACATTACAATAGTAAATTCAACAACATCTCAAACATATAATGCTAGTAGTAATACTTCTTATGTATGGAATATAAGCAATCTTCCGGATGGCATATACTGGATAAATGTTACTGCCTATAACTCCACTGAACCTTCTCAGAATCTTACTTATGCGAGCAACAATAACATCGCCATTGTAATAGCAAGGACATTCCATATCGATGCACCAACAGAAGATCCTAAATATTGGAATGTTACAAATGCATTTACAAAGGTTAGCCTGAATATATCTTGGACGGAAGCAGCAAATGCTACTAACTACACTGTAGTAATTAAAGGTAGCACTCCAGTAACCAACAACACAACTAATAAAACCTGGGCTGAAGTAGAATGGTTTGTTTACGAGGATGGCACGTATAAGATAAGTGTGATGGCAACCAATACTAGCTTATATCCTCAGCATATATATGCATCGAATAATAACAAGACAGTTATTGTTAATGTAGGTACCCCTGGTGTTGATGTATGGGAAGGTGGTAACACCACGGTTGGAGATGATGTACTTAACACATCAACAAGTGACATCAAATATGGTGTGACAAAGAACATCGTTGTAAACGGTAGTGCAAACTGGGGTTCTGGGAAATACTGTCTCTATTACCCTGTGTATAGTGGTAGCTATTCTGAAGGTGCAGGATCATATAACCTAACCTGGGCTAAGTACAAGGGTAGTGGTAGTGGAGATGCACCAGAGATTGAACCATCTGCTGGTGATTATACCTTTGGAGAGGGTACACTTGAAAACGATGTCGTTTTTAACAGATCAGGTTTGTGGTTAATAGGTCCAAAAGATAACTTCAGTCCAGATGCGTCCACAGCCGAGAGGATGGACGCAACCATACCAGCATGGTTCTGGGTTAACACATCACAGGAGTACGATGTAGATGTAGATTCAGCCACATGGAAATATGATGCATCTGGTGATGTTACAGTAACAGTTACAAAGGATGGTAGCCCAGTGGATTCAATGGTAGCTATTATAGCAGATGATACTACAAAGTTGATTGAAGAATGGAATGAAAATCAACTCACAGACACAAATGGGCAGGTCACAGCAGCAAAAAATGCTACAGCATTCTCACATGCTGGCACCTATACTGTATTAGCTTACTGGGATGCCGATGGAGCCGGTGACGAGTCAGGAAGTAGTATAAGGTACCGTGAGGGCACTAATGGTCGTAGATATTACAATGATACTTATGGAAGCGGCTTGTTTACAGGTAGTGCAGACAAATATAACTACTACCTATGCGGCCCGTGGGATCCACCGGAATACAATGCATCATCTAAGACAATAACTGTTGAATCAAACACACCAGTATTTAGTGTTGAAAATGCCACACAATACTGGAACTTCACAGGCAATGTAACCATAACCGTAAAAGATGCAAATGATGAGAATCTCACTATGACTGCTTTAACAACTACTATTACTTTATTCAACAGCACCGGCAACAAAAATGATTGGAAATCGATAAACAGCGCATACTATAACTTTACAGTCTACGATGGGAAGATAATAATCGGACCAAATCTTACGGAAAGCTATGGCTGGGGAATAGGTAAGGATGGCTGCCATTGGGCTGACGCGGGTGACACGATATATGTAGTTGTAGCAGTTGACCTTGCAGGTAATACTACAGAGGAATGGAATGGCACAACAAGTTTCACCATTGCATCTGCACCAAAACTTCAGATTGAATTAGTCGACCCATCTGACGGGAAAATTGATCCATTAACTCAGGCAACTACTATGCCTATTTCTATAAAGTTCAAAATAGTAAATGAATCACACGCTTATCTCTCTGAGAGCGATGTAGGCGCAGAAAATGTAATCATTTCCGGAGACGCATTGTTATTGTCAGATAGTGGTATGAGTCTGGAAGATTGGAAAAACAATACACCATTCACATACACTATTACAGGCGATGTGTGGGAAGTAGAACTCATACCAGTTATGGATATAAACGGTGGAAAAATCGAAATAACAGTTACATACGAAAATAACACTGCCAATGCAACAATCACCATATCAAATGGATCTGTTGTTTCAATGAGTCCAAGTAGTTTCCAGATAGGTGAAAACAGAACTTTGACTGTAAATGTAAAAGATTCATCTGGTGCAACATATAACAATGCAAACGTTTATCTCTACTGGTTGAAAGATGATGGAACTATAGACACTGCAAACGAAGTTGACAACACATCTGGTGGTGGTAGCGGAGGAGCATACAATTTCCTATTGAACACCACTGAGCAAGGCAACGAAGCACCTGAATATCTGGTGGCCTATGTAAACCTATCAAATGTTGGTTATGGTTATGCAGTTACAAAAATGGAACCACGTAATGATATGAAAGTTGAGATTTCACCAGTAGAAGTGATGGCTGGTGCCAAGACAGAGTTCACAATTAATGTGACCCTAGTGAGTGAGAACGGTAGCTACCCTGATACGACAGATCTTAAAATAGAGATCTATGATGCCAATGGAACAAATGTCACAGATGACGCTACAGTAACAGACCTCACCAGTTCAGATGTAGACGGAAAGGTTAACATTTCAGTTGAAGGACACTTCTTCAAAGCAGGTACATACACAATTTATGCACACAATAAATCCCATGACAGCACAGGTTACAATGCAACATTAACAGTATATGCAGTAAACGTAGCAAGCAATCCATCGGCACTAGCATGGCCAACAGATAAAAATGTCTCAGTAACATTCACACTAACATACAAGGATGGAACAAATGCCGGAAACGGTACACTCAAGATAGAGAACATTACTAAATCTGGATCTGGAGAGTACGTACCAGACAGTAATGAATCATCTCAAGTAGATGTTGTAAATGGTACCGTGACAATAGAACACGTCAACGTGTCAGGTTTGACAGCAGATGATCTACCATTTAACATAACATTCACATTCACACCAACAGGTGGACAAGAAGCAGACTGCACTGGATTGCTCCAGATAACAACAGCCATAGCAACGCCAGATCCAGCAATAATATATGTTGGAGAGACGACACAGGTAAAAATAACATTAACACATCCAGGAACATTAACACATCCAGGAACAGGTCAACCAATACCTGGTGTAAATGTTGGATTAGACTCAAAAGACCCGGAGAAGAGCACAACAATACTGGCAAAGGTACCGCAAAATGAGACAACAAACACGGCTGGAGAATGTTACTTCACCATAAAAGCAGAAGCCAGTGGAAATATAACAATATTCATAGAAGGCGGCTATGATCCAGACAACAAGTATGTGATAAAAGCAATGAACAAACAAGCTATGACAGTAGAAGTTTCAAAATCATCGGTTAACGAGGGAGAAAGCTTCATAGTAACAGTAAAAGACAGCTCAGGAACAGGTATAGAAGGAGTACTCGTAACAGTATCAGGTATAGGATTATCTGATTACACTGGTAGCGATGGTACAGTAACATTCACTGCACCAGAAGATGTTGGCGCAAACATACAATGCCAGATATACGCGAGCAAAGATGGATACTATGTAGAAGGAAACCTGCCAACTATAACAATAATACACCTACCACAATTAACAGTCACAACAGACAAAGCAACATACAATGAGGGAGACAAGGTAACAGTAACGGTTTCAGAGAATGGAGCATCAGTATACCTAAACGATGAGTTCAAAGGAATAGCAGCAGGTGGAACATTCACATTCACTGCACCAGAGGTTGACAAAGATACAACATACACAATAACCGTAGAAAAAACAGGGTTCAAATCAGCATCCACAGAGATAACAGTAAAGAACAAGGCAGGAGTACCAGGATTCGAACTGGTAACACTAATAGCAGCACTTGGAATAGCACTGATACTATTAAGAAGACGCCGCTAAAACAAACCCCTTCTTTTTCTCCTTTTAAATATCATTTTTTATTTTCCTCTGTTTTACTGATGATTAGGTTTATAATACCAGATCAAGATACGGGATACTAGTTTTCTATGAAGATAAGCATAATCATACCAACCCTGAATGAGGAAAAAGGCATAGGAAAAACAATAGACAGCATAAAAAAAGATGTTTTCAAAAAAAACAAATGGGATCTAGAGATAATAATAGTGGATGGAAACTCCACGGACAAAACCCGAGAAATAGCAGAGAAAAAAGGAGCAAAGATAATAATCGAACCAAGAAAAGGCTACGGAAGAGCCTACAAAACAGGTCTAAAACATGCAACAGGAGACATAATAGTAACAGGAGATGCAGATGCCACATATCCATTTGACAAAATACACGAGTACATACAAACGCTAATAGACCAGGATCTTGATTTTATAACAACAAACAGATTTGCCAAACAGGAAAAAGGCGCAATGAGTGTAAAACACAGATTTGGAAACCTAATACTCTCAACAGCATTAAGAATACTATTTTTCATAAAATTGAAAGACTCCCAGTCAGGGATGTGGATTTTTAAAAAGGAGGCATTGAAACACATACAACCCTTGGAAAAATTTGATGATGGAATGCCATTTAGCGAGGAGATAAAAATAGAGATGTTCAAAAACAAGAAACTAAAATGCAGGGAAATACCCTCCATACTCTACACACGTGAGGGTAAAGCAAAACTGCAAAGTTTCAAAGATGGTTGGAAAAACCTCAATTTTTTACTCAAAAAAAGAACACAAACATAATAAACCAAAAAGTTTAAAAATTATTATACTCTATAGTTTTAGTAACTGGTGGTTCAATTGGAGAATCCTTTCATATTTGGCAAAGCAGTCACAGGAGAAAATTTTATAGATAGAGAGAGGGAGATAAAGGAGCTAAAATCCAGTTTGCTATCAGGGCAGAACATATTATTGTTTTCCCCAAGGAAAATAGGAAAGACATCTCTAATAAAGGAGACTTTTAGGAGAACAAAAAATGTAGCTTGTATCTATATAGATCTCTGGCAGACGGCCTCCATATATTCTTTATCACGAGAGATAATAAACAAGGTCGTTGAGAAAACATATAGCTCAGTCGAGAAATTAGCATTAGATATGAAACACCTTTTAAAA
>Ga0180298_1000266_pt1 | contig 12331 bp, 11 predicted proteins | sample GuaBasSediGuay13_FD_121800 | JGI IMG/M metagenome (GOLD analysis project Ga0180298, IMG submission 121800) | Subseafloor sediment microbial communities from Guaymas Basin, Gulf of California, Mexico - Guay13, Core 4488-10 , 4-6 cm | ecosystem: Environmental > Aquatic > Marine > Hydrothermal...
GTTTCCATTGAAGATTAGATAACCTTTGTCCGCTGGTTGACCTCCACCTTCCGGATAAAAGCAGGTTTTGTCGAGGACAACGTATTCATCATTTAACACTTTAACAACTTCCGCTTCGAACTCTTTCATGTACTGGTCCCTATAGTACAGAAGCGTTGTCTCTGGAAGATTTGAAACAGCTGCCTCTAGCGATTTTTCGGTTTTTTCCTCCGAGAGTTTTAACGGCGCTTGTATGTGCTTTTGGGCAATCAACGCGTAGAAATTCTCCGGAATCTCAGTTTTTACTCCTTCTCTCTCAGCAAACTCCTTGACTATTTCCGGTGAAAGCCCGTGGGAATCATAAAGCTCCGTCAGGGTGTCGACTGGAATCTTGTCAGCGCCTTTAGTTTTTAACTCTTCAGCAATCCTTTTTACCAGTCCTTCGCCTCTCTTGATGGTTTCTCCAAATTTTTTCTCCTCGATTGAGAGGATGTCCATTATTTCATTTCGCATTTCTTTGAGATGCGGATAATCTTTGGACCAATAATCAATCTGCATATCCATGATATCGTAAAGCTTGTCCGGCACACCGAGCATTTTTAAAAGTCTGTAAATTCTGCGGAACAGAAGCCTCGCCAGATATCCTTCTTGAACGTTTGATGGAACCACACCCTCTGAAAGTATGAAGCTCAAACATTTCGTGTGGTCTGCGACTGCAAAAACGTTTTCTAGCGGAAGCAAAACCTTGTCCAATTCTTCCACTGACATTTCAACTATTTCTGCAATTCTTCTTCTGGCTGCGAGTCTGCTAGCTGTTTTGTCTAGGCTCACCAATCCAGAAACTTCGGCTACCTTCGTCAGTAATTCATGGTTAATCTCAGTTATTCCAGCTATTTCAAAGAGTTTCTCGAGTAAATCGCCATAGACTGCTTGGAAACAGCTTGGCACACCTTGGGAGAGCCAAGTGTATCTATCGATTCCGTAACCAGTGTCAACCGTTAATATTGGAAGCTCTACAAACTCGTTGTTGACTACCTTGTATTTCATGAAAACTAACGTTGCAACTTCTAATCCTCGGATAATACATTCAACGTCTGGTCCGGCGTTTCCACCGCCAGACCAGATTCCTTCTTTATAGATTACTTCTTCCGATTTTACACCCAAAACTTCGGTGACAAATTTGTGGTGATACCTTATGGTTTCATCTTTCCAGTAGAGTCTCTTTTCCGGATAGTTGAATGCGTGATGTCCGCCCATCTCAAAAATTGTTAGGTGCCTTCCAAATGTTGGACCCGTGTTTGAAATGTCCACCATGCGAATGCACGGTTGTACGATTACGAGGGGATTTGCGGGTGGCGGAGCGATTCCTTCGGTTACGTAGGGTTGAAAATCGATTATGCTTGCATGAGTTAAGTAGATGTCGTCTCTCCATCTGGCAACCACTGGGTAAGGCTTTACCCTTGTGTGACCATGTTTTTCGAAGAACGACAAGAACGCTTCACGCATCTCGCTTAAACTGTAACTTTTCTTTGTTGGAGGATTGTTTATGAAGGAGTAAAAGGCGCAGCCTTCAGATGTTGCTTCTCCACATGTCTCTTGGTCAGGGTTCTGTGTCCAAAAATATTCCTTGCATTTTGGACATAGCTTTCTAACGTAACCGTTTTCCTTAAAGAATGGGACGCTGTATTCTTTTTCTGGAAATTTTTTCAAACTGTTAGACCCCGAAGTTTAGGCTCGTTTCAAAGAATTAACAGATATCAAACATTTATCTCTTTACACTTTTTGGCTACTGCTGCCTTGAGCAGTGTGTAAATTTAAAACGGCTAAAGAGGCTATTAACGCTTCTTCTGTTCGAACGGTTTCTGTTCCCTGATTTGGAATTGTGTTAACGGTGAAATCAACGATTTCATCTAGTTTTAACCCTTCGCTTTCAACTATTTCGTGAAGTCCTTTTGTCGGAGAGCCAAAAGCTATGAGGATGCTCTTTGCCTTTTCCCATTTTTCAGCAATTTCTCCAGCAACATCCTTGAATGGAGTTCCATACTTGGAAGTTGCAATTTTCAAGTCAAAGGTTTTATTTTTCAAGATTTTCCCTATGGAACGTCTCTCTGAGATAACCTTGTATCCCCAATATTGAGGTATCTCATCAGAACTCACAAGTTCGGCGCTGACCCTTTTGTTGACTTTTACTATTTTCACAGTTACTCGTCTTCCCATCGGTAACAGCTTGTTAGGAATTAACGCTGGTTTTTCAACACCTATATCCACGAGGACACCAGTTTTGTTTTAGACACCGTGACTCCCTCGCGGTACTCGCCGATTTTCAAGTTTTCCATCTTACGGTTTAATGGATGATGGGGGGTTCGTAAAGGCGGGAGAACACCAGCGTACCGCAGTTCAGGTCTAAGTTCGAAGAGCTTTTTCCGCAGATACTGTGGTGTTTCCATGTAGCTAAGCAGTGTGGCAATCAAATCGATATCGGTAGCTTGGTTTACGTGTGGATTATCCGGATAAATTATGATTCTGTCAACGTTGAAGATTGCTGCGGCTCTCCCGATTAAGCCGATTTTTGATGTCTTTTCACGGAGGTGCGGGACATCTGTGACTGTGGAAGCGGGTATCGCTACGGAAATTTTCCTTTCTTTAGACAAATCTTTCCGCCTGCCAATCTGAAAGTATCTTCCGTGAATAAAAGCCTTAAACATACAGAAATACAGTTAGTTAGTGGAAGGTGTATGAAACTGTCAGAACCAACGGTTCTAGACAAGCTTGAAGATATAAGGAGAATCGACAAGAGCAACATGCTTTCATTTTGTGTGGAGGCAGCCAGACACTGCCAAGAAGCAGTAAAACTGGCTGAAAAAGTTCAAATTGGATGTTTCAAACCGCAAGGCATAATCGTTGCTGGCATGGGTGGTTCAGCTATCGGCGGCGAACTTTTGAAGGATTGGACGTTTGACAGAGTTGACGTTCCAATAGAAGTTTGCAGGGACTATAATTTGCCAGCCTATGTAAATGGGGAAACCTTGGTGTTTGTCGTAAGCTATTCTGGAGAAACCGAAGAAGCTCTAAGCATGTTTTTAGACGCTTTAAAAAAGAAAAGCAAGATTGTTTGCATAAGTTCTGGTGGTAAACTCTTAGAGTTTACCGAAAAATTAGATATACCACACATGCGAGTTCCTTCCGGAATCCCTCCCAGAGCAGCTCTACCATACCTCTTTCTGCCCATGCTGATTGCTTTGAAAAAACTCGGTTTGGTTGCAGATGTCGATTCAGAAGTTTCCGAAGCTGTGAAAGTTTTGGAAAAAGTTGGAAAGGAAAATTCACCGGAAAAACCTGTCAAAGAAAACTTTTCCAAAACTTTAACCTTGAAAATCAACGGAACAGTTCCAGTTGTTTACGGATTTGGAATCTATCGCAGTGTCGCACAACGTTATAAGCAACAGTTTAACGAAAACAGCAAGATTCCAGCTAAATGGGAATTTTTCCCAGAGCTTAACCACAACGAAATTGTAGGATGGGAAGCCGCTGAGCAGCTTGTAAAGAATTTCTCGGCTATCCTAATCAGAGACGGAGATGAGACGGAAGAGATGAGACGAAGAATAGAAGCAACAAAGGAGTTGTTGCCGAAGGGATTGAGGAGCGTTTCTGAGGTTTGGAGCATTGGTGAAGGCAAACTGGCTAAAATGTTATCCACCATCTACATCGGAGACTTTACAAGCGTGTACCTAGCGATAATCAGAGGCGTCGATCCCACACCGGTTAAATCCATAAGTTTGTTGAAAGAGAGGATAAAAAAGACCGGTGTAAAGGAAAGAATAATAAAAAAACTGCAAAAGTTCGCGGGTGGAAATGCTTACTAAGCCTCTCCTTTTATAAAGTCCCAAAACATTTTTTCAGCAGTTTCTATTGGCATTCTTTTTAAAGGATGCTTGAAGCTATAAGCTGAGATAGGCAGTATTACACCTCTCATTTTTCTGTTCAAAGCTATTTTTACGGCTCTTATAACGTCAAACAGAGCGGAACCAGCGTTCGGTGCGTCAACCGTTGAAAGTTTTAAGTCTATCTGCATAGGCACTTTACAGAAGTAAAACCCTTTAATCCAGAAGTAGCTGTCACGTTTGTTCCGTAAAAAGTCAACATAATCCATTGAGCCAGCTACAACAGCGGCTTTGTACGGCAAAGCGGTCTCAACAGATTCCGTCTTAACATTTCTCTTAACATCCCTTGTTCTTTCCAAGGTGTCCAAAGACTCCGTGCCCCCGCCGACATCAAGCTCATATGTTTCAGTTATACAAACACCACTATTTGAAAGAAGCTTCAACAGTGTTTTATGCAACGTTGTGGCTCCAACCTGGTCAATTAGGTCGTCGCCCACCAAAGGCAGCCCGGCTTCTTCAAAACGCGCAGCCCACGCCGCGTCACTGGCTATGAAGACAGGCGTGGCGTTTATGAAGGCACAACCAGCGGCCAGTGCTTGTTCAGCATACCATTGGGAAGCCTTAATGGCTCCGCTTGGAAGCAGATTAACAACAATTTCCGCGTTACTTTCCTTAAGCACGTCTTCAACGTTTACCTCTGGTAGAGGACTTATCTTTACAATGTTCCGCGTGTATTCGCCGACGCCATCCAAAACTGGACCCTTACACACGGCAACGTCAAGTTTTGGAATTTCATTCACTAGTCTTAACGTGTTGTTTGGCGGTGCAAATATCGCCTCTGAAAGGTCTTTTTCAACCTTTCGATCATCTATGTCGAAGGCGGCAACTATTTTGATGTCTCTTGGATGGTATCCTCCTAAAAACAGGTTACGAAGACCTATGCATTTTTCCGCTCTTTCAAAATTTTTATAGTGTTGTAAGCCTTGAACTAGGGCTGACGCGCAGTTTCCAACACCAACTAACGCAACTCTTATCTCTGACAAATTTTACACCTTGACGTCCTTCTTATTAGGCGACTGGTTTATAAACTTGTTACGCTGCCTTACTGGCTAAATGGAGATCACTGAAATGAAGGCTTGGTTAGATGTTACGGTTTTGCAGTGTCCAAACTGTGGGCACTACTATGTGGATGCCTCGTGGTACGTCATAGAAATGGAATCGGACATTCAATGCGGAGAGTGTGGAAGAGAGTTCAACAGTAAGAGAAACGCAAAAGACCGTGTGATGCTTGAATTTGATATTGGTGAAAACGGAAAAATACAAGATGTGAAAGTCGCAGAGCATATAAAACTGAAATAACCAACGAATCAGCCTTTATTTATCACTAAGTTTTCAAGTGGCACATAGCTTTCACGTATGTTTGACCTTTGGAGAACATCCTTCCACAGTTCCAAACCCTTACTTGTTCTCCATTTCTCCGGTGCAGGCAGACCCAAAACCGCGATTTTATCGCCTTCTTCTATCTTTTCCGCTGTTATGCACTTGCCAGTTTCACGATGCACTGGAGTTACAATGTCCGGGGCAATAGCTGCGAGTTTTCCGTTTTTGTAAGCAACTAGCACTTCGTTTTTCGCTTTAAACTCAAACGTGTTTCCAGAATATTCATCGGTTCCGTGAAGCTTCACGTTGACAAAGGTGAATCCAGCCTCCGTTTTTCTCTCAACGGAATCCACCACACCTTCAAAAAGTTTTACACCTCCAGTTTCTTTCAAAACAGCCTTCACAGGCTCAACGGTTTTTCTGAGAAACCTTCCGATACGCATGGCTTTCGACAAACTAAGCTGCACTGGTGAAGCCTTCACTTGAGCTCCCGTTAGAATTCTTCTGGCTGTATACGCGGTTTGATTCCATTCAGCGGCTAAAACTCTGGCTATTCTTTCAGCATTCCTCAAATCAGCGGTTTCCCTAACGATAACCATGTTCTTTGCGTGCAAATCTGCGACAACCATAGGTGCCAACGGAACCTCATCTATCGTGTAAACTTTCAGATGAACCTCCGGAACAGACCTTCCAGCACCATCAGCATCAACAACTGGAATTTCACATCTAGCGGCTACGTCAACCGCCGTCAAGGTGTTAAGACCACCCAGCTCCACGGGGATTACGGCGTATGCAGAGAAATCAGCGTACTTCTCCAAAGCTCTTAAAGTTTTGACAGCGGCATCCGCATCGTATTCAACGCTTGTTGTTGCTCCAACACACGCGAAATTTACAACTTTCGCAGCGTCAGGAACTTCTGATGGAGACACAAGTTGCACCTGATAACCATCAGAAACAAGCTTTTCCACTATTTTATAGCCAGCTTCCGGGTCGCCACCCCCACCTGCGGAAAAGACTGCGGCACCGTCTACCAAATCCATTAGGTCTTGATAGGTTAAAGTTTTCAAGCTCAGTCGCAACCTTGTTCTTTTCAAACAATTTATTATCGAGAAAACCTTAAGTCTTTACTAAAGTTACTGCGAGAGAAGGATGAGAAATGAGTGGAGAAACAAAGACACCGGACAAGTTCACAGCGATCAACGAGTTGGCGCGTCGACGAGGTTTCTTCTGGCAATCCTATGAAATATACGGGGGGGTAGGCGGTTTTGTAACCTACGGTTTGCTGGGAGCAAAACTTAAGCAGAATATCGAGAACAAACTCAGAGAACTCTTCGTCAACAAGCTTGAGATAATAGAGATAGAATCCCCGATAATTGCTCCAAGCAAGGTTTTCGAGGCTTCCGGACATGTAAAACACTTCAAAGAACCCATGGTTGAATGTCTAAAATGTAAGAGGAAATTCAGAGCAGACCATCTACTCCGAGAACACACAAAAATAACAGCCTCAGAAGCCGAAAAGCTAAGCTTGGAAGAACTGAAAGAGGCAATCGAAAAAAACAACATCCGCTGTCCAGAATGCGGCGGCACACTAGGCGAACCAAAATATTTTCTAACAATGTTCAAAACAACGATTGGCCCTTACTCAGACGCCGTTGGATACGGACGCCCAGAAGCAGCGCAAGGAATCTTCGTGGAGTTTAGACGATTATACGATTTAGCTAGAGGGAAACTTCCTTTCGGCGCCATGCAGATAGGACACGCCTTAAGAAACGAAATCTCACCCAGACAAGGACTGATAAGATTAAGGGAATTCACAATAATAGACCTTGAATTCTTCTTCGACCCAGAAGAACCAAACTGTTTCTTGCTGAAGAACGTTGGAGAGGAAAAACTACGACTGGTTTTAGTTGAAAACAGACTGAAGGGTTCAGAAGAACCTGTTGAGGTCACAGTAAAAGAAGCGTTAAAAAAGGGTTACATAAAGGCTGAATGGCAAGCGGTCTTCATGGCACTAGCCAAAAACTTGTTGATAGAACTAGGCGTTCCAGCTGAAAAGCAACGTTTCATCGAAAAACTTCCATGGGAACAGGCACATTACGCTCTCCAGAGCTTTGACCAAGAGGTTTATGTTGAACGTTGGGGTTGGGTTGAGGTTTCCGGTCACGCCTATAGAACGGAATACGATCTGAAGAGACACACGCAGTTCAGCGGTGTAGACCTTCACGTCTTTAAGGAGTATGAAAAACCCGTTGAAAAGGAGAAGACGGTCATAAGACCTATCATGGCTAAGCTTGGTCCAGCCTTTAAGACGGAAGCCGCAAAGGTCGCCGAGACGCTTTCCAGAGTTGATCCTGAAAAGGTGGAGGATGCTCTCAAAAGGAAGGGTTGGTACATGCTTGGGAAATACAAGATTCTCCCGGAGTACATAGAAGTCACGCATCAGAAAAATGTGGAGCGCGGAAAAAGGTTCATTCCGCATGTTGTCGAACCGAGTTTCGGTTCAGATAGACTTGTTTATGTAACTCTTGAATACGCCTACCACGTCAAGGATGGCAGAGTCATACTAAGGTTTCCAAGGGATATAGCGCCCATACAGGTTTGCGTATATCCGCTTGTGAGTAAGGATGGTCTTCCAGAAAAGGCGTTTAAAGTTTACAAGATGCTTGTTGATGAAGGGTTTGTTGTGGAATACGATGAAGCGGGTTCCATTGGGAGGAGATACGCTAGGGCAGACGAGGTTGGTATACCCTTAGGGATAACAATAGATTATGAAACGCTTAAGGATGACACGGTTACCATTCGCGACCGCGACTCGTGGAAGCAGGTTAGAAGTGTTATCGGAGAACTCCCAGAACTCTTACACAAATATTTCCGTAAGAAAATAGATTTTGAAGACTTAGGCAGCCCTTTGAAAGACTGATTTTCGTTATCTTTTTTAATGATTCAGCATATCTAATGTTGAGGAGTTAAATCCATTTTAGAGAGGCGGGAAAACTTGGTGCTTCCAGCGGAAACAGAAGAACGTGTGAAACGCAGAGCTTTAAGCGTTTGTCAAGATCATCTCAGAAAGGTTTTGAACTTGACTAGGAAAATCCCTCAGATGATAGACTGCTTCATAAAAAACGACAGAGAAGGAGCGAAACAGCTGTTTAACGAAATTAGAAGTGGAGAGGATGAGGTTGACAACGCTAGGAGAATGGTTTCACAAGAACTGGCTGAAATAGGAGCGATACTCCTGAGCCGGGAGGATTTTCTAAGGTTTACAAACTTGTCAAGTGAAATTGCAGACTTCTGTGAAGGCATAGCTTTTCGGCTTCTCGAAATAATGGAGCACGACTGGAATGTGCCGATGGATATAAAAGAAGACTTGTTAAAACTTTCAGAGGCAGTTTTGGACACTGTGGTCAAGCTTAGGGAGGCGATGATGATGTTGAATTATGGGTCAGCCAACGTTATGGAGAAAGCCAAAGATGTTGAGGTTGCTGAAAGAACCGTTGACGAGTTTTACAGAGAGGTTGAGATAAAACTGATAAGCACCAAACTTGAGTTTCCAGCGTTAATTCTTCTAAGGGATATAATCCAACTCTTAGAGGATTCAGCGGACAAAGCTGAAGATGCAGCCGACGCGGCTCGCATTTTATCCTTAATAATGTAAAAGGGAACGTTCAGATGCCTAAAAAAATCAACGTTGAATTTATCGAAAACTTCTTGGTCGTTTGGAACCCTGAAGATGGAACAAGGCTTTACAAGAAAGGGTTTTATGGAAAACCTGTGGGAATCCCGAAACCAAAAATTCCGGAGTTTAAGGTTCCGTTGATTTTAGACTTGATGGAAGGTTTATACTTAGCAGAAAAGGGAATGATAAAAGTGTACGAAGGTTCTGAAAAAACTAAGGTAGGCCTACGAAAACTGCGTCAAAAAGCTAGACAGTTATACGAAGAATTCGACGATAAATACGCTGTTTACCGAGACTTACGCGACAACGGCTTAATCGTTACACCCGGAATAAAATTCGGATGCGACTTCGCAGTTTACAAGCATGGTCCTGGAATAGAGCACGCACCCTACATGGTTTCCGTCAAGAAGGCTAAATCAGAGATAACGGCCACCGAGATTGTTAAGGCTGGAAGACTGGCGACAACCGTGAGAAAAAGGTTCATAATAGCGGTTCCAGACCTTGAAAAAGGAAGGATAAGATATCTAATATTCAAATGGTTTAAGGCATGAAACTTACAGTTATAGAGTCTTCTGGTGTTTTTCTATAATGTTCAGTAATTCTTCTTCTAATGTAGGTTTCTCCCTCGGATTCTCGATTATTTTTCCAGCTTCATCTCCTCTTTTGCTGGATAAGATTACGAATGGAATCTTGTCCACGTGAAAGGTTTTAACCTCTATAGGCGATGGTGGTATCCTCCACTTCTCAGTATAACTTAACGGGTCTTTCTTTAAACCTCCGAAAACTCTTACTTCCATCCCTGTTGCTTCAGATATTAGAGCTAAAACAGGAATGTTGGTTGCGCAGTCCTTGCACCATTCAGCTGAAAAAGCAACAATCATGTAATTGTCAGCAAACTTCTTAAGCCGTTCTATAGTTTTCAGTTTTAATTGATACGTTCGTTTTCTCATTAAGAATTTCTCGCGGAAAGGTTGTTTCAAAGAGGCTATGTACTGGTTTACTGGAATCGTCTTCTTTTGAATCTCCAACAAGTTTGTGACCATTTTAACTAGGCATTAATGTTTGATTTATGAATTCTCCTCTTACATATTGATGCGGATAGATTTTTGTCGCTTTTAATTTGCAGCCTTCCGTTATTGTTACATCATCCGCGATGACAGAAACCGAATCTATTTTTGTCGGTTTTTTCGGGGTTGAAAGGATTGTTACGTGGCGTCCTATGATGCTCTCTTTCACTTCCGCCTTTTCTTTGATTATAACCCTGTCCATAATCGCAGAATTCACTATCGTGACTCCGTTGCTTATTTTCGTGTAGTTGTCAACGCATGAATTCACTATCCTAACATTGTTACCTATTTTACAGTGCCGTCCTATCAGAACAGAACCTTTAACCTCTATTTTCCCCTGCTTAATCTTTCTTATGATTTCCCTTCTCCTCTTCATCGACTCCACGCTTTCACCTTGAACCCACACCCTCGTTTCCTCGTCTATCCTTCCACCGAAGTCTGTCAGAGATGAGAATTGACCGTTAAGCATGTCCCTCACGGCTTCCAAGTAGCGTTCTGGAGTGCCTACGTCGTACCAGCTTCCCTTTAGAGTGTAGCCGTACACTGATCTTCCAGTTTTTATTAAATATGGAATGAAGTCGTAGCCGAAGTCTAAGCGGTGTCGCTCCTTGATTATTTGTTTAACCCCCTTCTCTTTGAATATTTTCCTTATTTCCGGAGACACCATGTACAAGCCTGTGTTAGCAAGATTTGAGGGCGCCTCTTTCGGTAATGGTTTTTCAACGAATCTTGCGATTCGCATATTTTTGTTTATGTCTGCTATTCCGTAACCTTCAACGTTTTCAACCTCTCTCAAAGCAATGGTCATGATGGCTCCTTTCTTTTGGTGGAACTCTACGAGTTCTTTTAAATCAACATCGAAAATGTTGTCTCCTTGCACCGCAAAGACGGGGTCTTTAACGTTGTAGTATTCCATGTTTATTCTCGCGGAGTCTGCGCTGCCGACGTCTTCAACGTTTGGCTGATACTTGATGTGGACGCGGGGGCTTATGCGGTATCTTCCAGAGAATCCGTAGCCAGATTCGAAATAGTCATGGAGGTCTCTGTAGTTTGTGTAGCCTTTCACTCCGAAGATGAAGTTTCTTATGCCTTGACGAGCAAGAGACAGTAAAGAAAACTCTATTAAGGGTCTGTTTAAAAGTCGGAGGCAAGCCTTGCTCGTTTCCGCTGTGAGTGGAAGTAAACGTTTAGCTTTTCCACCGACGGGAATTATTACCCTCAATCTTTCAGGTGCATAATTATCATGCAAAAGTCATCACCGTGACTTGTGAACATTTGTAGTTTTATGTTTCAAACGTGTATTAAACTTTCGAAATCTGAAATCTGCGTGAAATCTTATAACCCTGAAGTTTTAATTATGGTTGGCTAAAAGGTTGGAAAACATGAGCAAAACCAGCGGTTACCTACGCTTAATGCGGCCTATAAACTGCATAATGATGGGGATTGCAGTTATAGTCGGCATGGTTCTTGCAAACCCTGATTTTTCAAAATTTCAATTTTTAGACGCTGTAAACGGGTTCTTAACCGGTTTTATGTTAACCGCATCCTCCATGGCTATAAACGACTATTACGACAGAGAAATTGACGCTGTAAACGAGCCTAACCGTCCAATCCCAAGCGGCCTCATCAAACCAGAAGACGCGTTGGTCTTCGCAATAATCCTCGCAGTTATAGGAGTTATAGCGGCATCTTTGATTAACACTCTCTGTCTTTTAACAGCTGTAGTTTCATGGATAATCTCAGTGGTGTATGCAACCTCGGGGAAACGCACAGGTCTTCTCGGAAACTTTCTCGTCAGCACCTGTGTAGCTATACCGTTTATCTATGGCAGCATAGTAGTGGTTGGCACTGTGAAATCGAACGTTCTGATTTTTGCCTCCATGGCCTTCCTTTCAAACACTGGCAGAGAGATAACGAAGGGGATAGTTGACGTGCAAGGGGATAGGATGAAGAATGTCAAAACTTTAGCTGTGCGTTACGGAGAGAAAACCGCGGCGGTCATAGCTGTTCTCTTTTATTTAGCCGCGGTTTCGTTAACACCTTTACCTTGGCTTCTAGGCCTCACTTCTTTCTGGTTTATTCCGTTGGTGTGCGTAACAGATGTTGGACTTGCAGTTTCATCCGTCATGCTTCTCAAGGATTATTCGAGGGAAAACGCCAGAAAAATTAAGAAAATTGTTCTCTTATGGTTCCTCATAGGATTGCTGGCATTTGTTATAGGTGCTTTAAAGTGAGTGAATCTTACCAAATTCAATTAACTTATGTTAAGCGCAAAACATTTAAAATATACCCTTCTTATGGTATTTTGGTGCCTAGGGTGCAAGGTGAATGTTTTAACTTTGCCTAAA
>Ga0180298_1000267_pt1 | contig 12288 bp, 11 predicted proteins | sample GuaBasSediGuay13_FD_121800 | JGI IMG/M metagenome (GOLD analysis project Ga0180298, IMG submission 121800) | Subseafloor sediment microbial communities from Guaymas Basin, Gulf of California, Mexico - Guay13, Core 4488-10 , 4-6 cm | ecosystem: Environmental > Aquatic > Marine > Hydrothermal...
TAATTTTTCCCAGAACTTGAATTCTTTATATTTTTCTTCTGCAAGGGCCTTCAATGGAACAAGGTATATTGTTTTCCCACCTTCCTGAAGAATTTTGTTGATCATTACTATCTCCGCTACGAGAGTTTTTCCAGAAGCTGTAGGAATTGCTAAGACAAGATTTTTTCCTTTAAGCACTTCAGTTTTCAGAGCATCTGCTTGAGGAGGATATAATTCCTCTATGCCCCTCTCACGTAATAGACGTAATATCCTTTCATCTACTCCGAGTGATTTGAGTTCATCCACTTTCATACTCATCATCATGCCTAAGAGAAAAGCGTTTATATAACTTTTTAATTTGTTAAGCTTCATGAAGGTGGAGATACCATATTTAGTAATTGAAGTTAATGGAAAGCTTTTCATGATAGATGCTTATTTTTCCAAGAAGGTTGAGAAAATTGAGCATGCCAGTGTTCTCATCAAGAGATTTAAGAGGGATCTGCCCAGAGAGGCTCAGAATCCCCTTCCAAGTTTAATAACAGAAAATGAGATAAAATTTTTTCCTTAAGAATGTTTTTAGTACTCTGTATGAGTGTTCAGGAAAAAAGTTGATGAGAGACTTAGACATATGAGAAAGTGGAATATTCACAGGTTTTTGGGAATTCCTAGTGGATTTAAATGACATAAAGAAAAAGACAAAGAGCTCGCAAAACAAAATAGGGAAATTCTCCTAGCATTGGCCCTGCTTCAAGAAGTTTTAGAAATTAAAAGCCCCAAGGAATTCGAAGAAATCAACATAAAACCAGTAGGTTGGAGGTACTATACTATCAAGGTCAGAGAAGATGGCATATACAATGAAAAAGGAGAGAAAGATGCAATTTATACTGAACTTTTGAAGATAGGTGAACTGCCCCCTTATGGGTGAGGCTTCGTGAGAGTTCATTCGGCATCCCGTTGCCAGTAGCCTCACTCTCACCGGCCGGTTCACACGGCCACTACCGGCTATCCCCCTAACGGGAGAATCGCCGGCTACCTTCCGCAAAATGTTTAAGGCACCATTCACGTCAGCATTAATCAAAACTCCAGTGGAGGATTGGTAAAGCCCCCTCTTGACCCTCCTCCCCCAATACTCTTCCTTCTTTCCTATTGGCTCCAAAGCCAAAGCATCCGCTTTACTCGTGTACGCCTCATCAACTTCAATGAAGTTAACTCCATACCGCTCACACTTTGCCTTCAACTTTTGCTTGAAAAGGCCGTAAGGAATGTATTGAAAATTCTGATTATTCACTTTGCCCAAGGAAGCTCTTTGTTTCGCCTCCTCCAACTCCCCAATCACAATGCTTCCAATTTTATTCTCCAAACAGTACTCAATAATGTAATTCACGGCTTGGTTCATAAAATTGTTCATTACATTTTTCCTCTTCCTCAAAAGCAAAGCCATCTTCTTTCCAAACTTTACCCCCTGCTTATCGTATTGACTTTGCAACTTGGCCTTCTCCTTATTCCACCACCGGTTAAAACTCTTCAACCACCGGCCTTCAATAATGAAGGCCGTCCCGGTGGAGGAGACACAAGTGGCGAAATTGTCCACGCCCAAATCAATGCTCAAGTACTTTGAGTAGTCTAAATCCTTCTTTTCAGGCTGAATCTCGTAAACGTACTCCACCTCGAACCAGAGGGCATTATACTTTGGTAAAATACGGACTTCCTTTATCCTGTGCCCTTTAACGTTCTTCGGTAGGGGAATTTCCAAGTGCATTACACCAAATTTTTTCGCAAAGTTCTTGCCAAGAGTGAGGATCACTTTATCCTCCTTCACCTTGAAGGATTGGTACGGGAAGATTAGTACGAAGTGACCATCTTTGGGTAAAAATCTCGGCGGGTGGGTCGGCCTATTGTAATTACCTTTTTTCCTTTCTTTGAGGAGCCTGAAGAATGAGCGGTAGTTTCTTTCAACGATCTTCATGGTTTGTTGGGCAACTTGGCTTGGCAGGAGTTTGTAGGGCTCGCCGTCTTTAACCAAGTGGTAAGCTTTGGTGAATGGTAGGAATGAGTCGTTCAACTCATAATATTGTCTCGTCACGTGTAGGGTGAGGTTGTAGAGATCCTTGGAGAGGTGGGTTAGAGTACGAAGAATCTTGTAAGTCTTCTTGTCCACTCGCAAGTGGTTCTTCTGAGTGAGGTACATGGAAATCACTCATTACATATACCAATAGTAAAAACTTTTAAATCTTTCGATATTGCCTTAGAGTGGTTGCATCCTCACCCTTTCGGAAGGAGTCTTCCAGGAGGATAAAACTCAGACATTTAGCACTCACAAAAGGCTTTAAAAACTCTATGAACCTTTTCAGGGCCGTCATAGAAAGTGAAAGCGTTGAAATTGACCCTATTAGAAAGTTTATCCTCAGGGAAATTTCTGTGGAGGTCCCACTTGAAGAAGAGTTGGTCAACGAGCTTCCTATAATAGTGGGAACTCTCTTTGTGCTCGTCGGAAGAATTATCAAGGCCCTTCACCTGGAGATAAGGAATATCTATCCAGAGCACATAGAGAAGGCTAAGAAAGTTCTGGATTACACGCTTTGAGGCTTTATTCCCCTTTTCTTTTCTCTTGCTACTTCGAAAAAGTCCACAAAAATGGAGTTAAAAAGTATAAGGGCTAGGAATTATTAATCCTTAAGCCACTTCTCCATCCAGCTCACTATAAGCTCAAGTCTCTTCATCCTGTGCTTTGGCTTTCCTTTTCTTGAGAGATCGTGATTTTCACCTGGGAATAAAGCAAGTTGCACTTCCTTGCCAAGATACCTCAAAGCTGTGAAGAATTGCAACGCCTCTGGGAGCCAACAACGATAATCCTCCATTGAGTGGATTATGAGAAGAGGTGTTTCGACGTTTGGAGCATATTTCAGCGGGCTCTTTTCCCAATAGCCTTTGGTGTTGCTCCAAGGATCCCCACCTATTTGATCTGGGGCGAAGAAGTAGCCGATATCTGTCGTTCCAAAAAAGCTCGTCCAGTTAGATATCGAACGCTGGGTTACAGCTGCCTTAAACCTATTTGTATGCCCAACTATCCAGTTCGTCATGAAACCACCATAGGAACCACCAGTTACCCCAATCCTTTCCGAGTCTATAAAGTCAAACCTCTTTATCGCTTCGTCAACAACCTCCATCAAATCCAAGTAGTCCCTCTCGCCGTAGTGTTCCCTTATATCGGCAAAATCCTCTCCATAGCCGTCGCTTCCCCTTGGGTTGGAGAATATCACAACAAAGCCCTTTGCAGCTAAAACATGAAATTCATGCATGCATGAGTAACCATAGGCAGTTTTAGGACCTCCATGGATCTCAAGGACAGCAGGGTACTTCTTTCCTTCCTTAAAGCCAACGGGTTTCATTATCCAAGCATCAATTTCCATGCCATCAGAGACTTTAACCCTAAAATGTTCCGGTTCTGAGAGTTTGTACTCCTCAATCCAATCATTAAACGCTGTAACCTTCTTCTCTTTGCCATCTTTCAAAATATAGAGCTCCGTTGGGGTTGTAGCATCTTGGGCAATAAAGGCTATGTAATCGCCGATGCCAAAGGTTTCTACACTCCTGTCTCCTCTCACAACTCGTTCTATCTTCCCTTTCAGATTGACACGGAAGAGGTTTGCCCTTGGGCCGTCGGTGGCGATATAATAGATCCACCCATCTTTGTAAATGAGTGGGTTTCTTGAAGGCCCCCTAACGTCGCAGTTGAGGGAATTATACGCTGAGCGATCAAGTTTTGCTGTGAGCTTTTTTATTTTCTTAGTTTTTGGATCAAAGTGATAAATATGCGTATTAGTTGCTCCTCCTCTCTCAAGGGTGCTCATTCTTAGAATAAATGTTTCATCATCAAGAGGAACAAAATCACCGATACGCCATTTAGAATCAGTAAGTTTTTCAACTTTCTTAGTTTTCACATTGATTACAAATAGATCGCTTATCCTTGGTTGTTTTTCTCTATCTTCTTGTGCCACAAAGTAGATTCTGGTTCCATCCCTGCTCCACTTGAGTGTTTGAACATTGAGATTTCCTCCAATGAGTTTCCTCTTCTTTCCACTTTCGACATCAACGAGATAAATGTGGCCCCTCTTTCCATAAACCCACCCTATCCCGTTAAACCAAAAAGGAACTTCCTTAATTAGGTGTACATCTTCTCCCTTTTTCTTCCTCTCAAGCTCTACTTGAGTAATCACAGCAAGAGTTTTACCATCTGAAGAGAATTCATAGTTGTTTATTCCAAATTTGAATCTCGTTAAGAGTTTAGCTTCTCCTCCTGCGGTGGGAATCAAATAAAGTTCGGCCTCTTTGCTCTCCTTTTCTCGTTTTGAAGTGAACGCTATTAACTTTCCATCTGGTGAAAAGCGAGGATTTGAATCTTTAGGCCCAGAGGTAAACTGCACAGCTTTTCTTCCATCATAAAGGTAAATTCTTGAAAAATATTCATCCTTTTTCACATTTATTTCACTTACTGTAAATGCAACTTTTTTCCTATATATATCAAGTCCACCCACAAGTTTAAAGTTAGCCAAATCCTTTACATCAAGCTTCTTCATAAGATCACCATACTAATTAAGGCCTTTTCGTATAAAAGTTTAGCGTTTAAATTAGTATCTTAATGGAGTATAGGTTTTTAAACATTCCAACTTTTTCATTTCTGGGGATGAAAAATGACCGTGAAAGTGAGATTCGACAAGGAAGTGAGAGAGTACGCCAAGAGCGAGGGTGTTAAAGACTCAACCCTGAAGCTTACGGAAATAGCACTTGCTGAATCTATTGAAGAGTTCCACAGGAGAATAATAGTTCTTGCAAGCGACACAATGAAAAAGGCCACATTGGCCGGAATTCTTGGAGGGGCCTCTGCTAAAATAATTTCTTTAATTCTGGGAGAACTTGTGAAAAAAAAGCTTAGAGATGAAAGTGAAGATAAAATGGAAGTGTTATATGCCACTGATGCCCTCGGACCAGAGACGTTTGGGAGAATGAGATATGAAGAATTCAGAAAACACTTTGATATTCTGGCAGGGAACAACGTAAATGTAACTTCTGTAACCTTCAAACATACTCGGGATATTCTGGGAAGAACTTACGATCTTCTTGTTCTTGATCTCAGCTACGATTTTTCTCCAAATGATCTTGGTAGAATAATTGAGACTGTGAGAGGAGGAGGATTAATTTTTGTTCTTGCGAACCCCTTTGAGAAATGGAAAAAGATGTGGACCGGTTTTCACAAAAGCCTCGTTACTCCTCCGTATACGATAGATGATGTAAAAAAGCGTTTTAACAGAAGACTAATCAGAAAGCTCGAAGAGCAAGAGGGAATCTACATCCTAGATGCAGATACACAAAAAATCTTAAAAGGGCCAGAAGAAGGAAAGAGCCAAGTAAAACTTCCTGAAAGAGAGAAAATTGAAATACCAGAAGAAATAAGGTTTCCAAGAGAACTTTACGAGCTTTGTCTCACAAATGGTCAAGTTGAGGTTCTTAAAAATCTCGAAAGCCTCATAGAAAGAGACGGTATGATTGTCCTAACTGCAGATAGAGGGAGAGGAAAAAGTGTCAGCGTAGGTATAGGCTCCATTGGGTTGGCAGTTAAATCTAAGAAGAAGCGTGTTAGAATAGTAGTGACAGCCCCGGAACTTGAAAATGTTCAAAGTCTTTTCCGTTTTGCAAAAAAGAGTCTCCAAAAACTTGGCTATAAACCAAAAGTGATTGAGGAAAATGGTCTTATAAAAGAAATATACGCTAAGGGTATCGGATTGAGGTATTATTCTCCAACTCAAGGATACAAGATGAATGCCGATGTTTACGTTATTGACGAGGCCGCTGGAATCCATGTTCCAATCCTCCATAAATACCTAAATAAGCCAAAAGTCATCTATTCATCAACAATACACGGATATGAAGGAGCCGGGAGAGGGTTCTCCGTTAAGTTTCTGAAGAAGGCGAGAAACAAGAGAGAATTTAAAGAAATTCATCTCTCAGTCCCAATCAGATATGAAAGCAACGATCCCATTGAGAGATGGCTCTTTGATGTTCTTCTCCTCGATGCAGAACCAGTAGAACTTACAGAAGAAGACTATGAGCTTATTAGAAAGAAAGAGATCTACTTTGAAAAGCCAGACCTTGATGATTGGTTTGAAAATGATAGAGGAGATTTGAGACACTTTGTTGGTATCTACGTTCTCGCCCATTATAGAAACAGGCCAAGCGACGTTGCACTTTTGGCCGATGCTCCCCATCACGAAGCAAGGGTCCTTCGCTTGAAGAACGGAAAAATAGTATGTGCAGTACAGATCGCTAAAGAGGGAGGAATTCCAAAGAGGGACATAGATAAAATGGCCAAGGGATACAAACCAAGAGGTAACATAATACCAGACATGATGGTGAAGCACCACTATGCGAAGGGGTTTGCACGACTAAAAGGATACAGAGTTGTGAGAATAGCAACCCATCCAGATGCCATGGATATGGGGCTTGGAAGCAGAGCTCTTGAATTGCTAATACATGAAGCTGATAAGGAGAACTTTGACTGGGTAGGAAGTGGATTTGGAGCAAGTGAAGAGTTGATAAGATTCTGGATCAGAAATGGTTTTGCCCCTGTTCATTTAAGCCCTTCAAGAAATCCCGTAAGCGGAGAATACACAGCTATAGTGGTAAAGCCAATAAGTAAAAAAGCTCAAGAAATAGTCAAAAAGGCCAATGATGAGTTTAGAATACGACTTACAGAGTGGTTAGGCGACACACACAAAGATCTGGAACCAGAAATAGCTAGGTGGTTGTTTGAAACTCCTTTTGGGGAGAGTGTTGACTATCCATTGAACATCACAGAGGTTCAGAAAAAGCGCCTTGAAATGTTTGTTGGGAAAGTTTTAACTTATGACACCGTTCTAGATGCAGTGAAACCAATAGTTAAGCTCTACTTCCTCGATGGCTGGATGAAGCCATACCTTGATGAAAGACAAATACATCTCCTCATTTACCGTGTTCTTCAATCCCACACGTGGGAAGAAACGGCCAAGCTTATCAATAGAAGCCCAATGTTCACGATGATTGAAGTTAGAGATATAATAAGGGGGCTCTGGTATTATTACAAGCACGTGATCAAATAGGCTCAAACATCTGTTTTTTCGTTTTGCTACTATTTTTATTTAATATAGAACAGGCCAGAACTCTTCCAATTGCTTTTTAGCCCCTCGGAATTGGAGGATAATAACCTCAGATTACTTTTCTTTGGAAGTTCGTTGCCTCACATTTCACCCATTCTTTTTTAACTTCAGGCTTCCTCTCCTTCACCCAAAACCTTCTCAAACTCTCGAAACTAAACATCACACATCACCAATAATTGATAGAGTGGTCAAACTACAAGGGGATGATGGTCAAAAATGAACAAATCCGACAATAAAGCCACGACAAAGTAATAACAGGCTCAGTTTCGTCGATCCCGGGCATCAATACCCCAAAGGCCAATTTACATCATCGCCTAAGGGAGGATAGTACAGAATATTTAAAAACTCATCTTAGAGAACATCCAAATACCTATGCACCTGAAAACTCAATCCAACGTTTTCCCGTCCCATAATTTTAGCTGCAGTATTATAAAGGCTCATCAGCTGAATTTGGGATATTTCAATGGGCTCTCTGGGTTGGATAACTATTGGGGCCTGCCCTTTTAGAAGTTTAGCATACCACTTAACATTTTCTTCCTTTGTATTTTGTGTAACTACAAGCTTTGCATAAGTTTTTACTCCAGATTGCTTAAGGATTCTAATGCTTTCTACCTCCTTGAGGACAAGATTTTTCCAGTCTTCTGTAGCTCTTGCAGTCTCATCCTTAATATCAACGCTTGCATAGTCTACTAGATGAGCAATCTCATTTATTCTCTCCGGTCTACTTCCGTTGGTCTCCAAGAAGTTCTTAAATCCCAATTCATGCATCTTCTTCATAAGCGTTGAAAGATTCCTTGTTTGTAAAGTTGGCTCCCCGCCAGTGTAACTTATAGAGTGTATATCACCGGTATCAAGGTGAAGAATGGCACTAACCACATCCTCAAATTTTGCAGGATTTGGTTTATGTTCAAATTTTCCGGTAAAAGGTTCCACCTCACAACGCCACTTTGGAACTTTAGAAGCTATTATGTAATTTGCAGAGTCACACCACCAGCATTTAAGATCACAACCTGCAAATCTAACAAAAATTTGCCTCCTACCAAAGACACTGCCTTCTACGCTTCCCCCTTCTCCTTGCCAGCTGTTGAAGATCTCTACCAGAAACATGCAATCACCTTAGAGCTCAATTCCTTTTACCTTGTCACTTACATAACCTTCGAGTATTTCAATCTTGACATTTCTCTTTTCTCCAGTTAAATCGGCCATTAGTTCTACTCCTTTTGCGTAGTCCCAAAGTCTTCTCTTTGCATCTTCATCAATTGCCTCGCACATTATTATGATCTCCCTTGGGTCTTCCTTGCTTGCCATTTCCACAAGTTTCAGGGCATCACTAACCGTAAAGAGACCCTTTTTCTTGAACAACATTCTTACCACCTACATATATTTCGTTAAAATTGAGACAGCCTCATCCAAAACATGCCTATCTTCACTATCCACTACATTTTCAAGATAATAAAGACCTTTGATGTTAAGTATGACATAAGCTTCATTTCGCTCCAATCCCAAGTCATGAGCTTCATAGTAAACTCTATGCTCTCCGAGAGCATCATTTAACATCTCAACGAAATAGTTTATCTCATCTGTTGTTAAATCTTCCCATTTGCTCTCCATTTCATCAAAATATTGCTCAAGAATTTTTAATATATCAAGATCGACCTTTAATATTCCCTCGATATAGGGAAATTCTCCAATTCTAAAGACTTTGATGCCCTCATCATCCCTAATTCCAATGTAATCCCATAACAAAACGCCTTCTATAACATTGGCACCGTATCTGCTCGCAAGATATGTAAATCTCTCCATGACTTCCTCCATATCCTCTACGAACTCCTCTTCGTCATTAAAGCTTACAATCTTACTCACTGTACCGGCCATAAATCCCTCCACCTTGAAACTCATCAAGTTTTAATAGTTTAAATAATTTGGTGTTTTCACAAAGCTCCTCACTATAAAGGGCTAACCTTTCAAATAGTAACAAACAATGCATGGAAATCAGAGCTTTAACAAGTATTATGTTAAACTTTATAATTCTTTGAATTTCAAGCCATCAATTTTCCCTTCTTTCCTGAAGCATTGATAGGGACTCAAATTTAACATTTCCACCACTTTTAACTTTTTCTTTTCAAATCTCGTCCTTCAAGCCGACAAGGAGGTCAGAATATTTGAGACCTCTACGAAAGTTTTTAAACTGTAACTTAAAAATTAATAACCGGTGGTTATATATGGTAATTATTCCTCAACCGATTGACCCCAAAGAAATCAAGAAATTTCGAAAAGAATTAGGAATAACGCAAGAAGAGCTTGCCGAAAGAGCGGGGGTCACCCAAGCATATATAGCAAAACTGGAGACTGGAAAGGTTGATCCGAGGTTATCAACTTTCAATCGAATTCTCCAAGCCTTAAAAGAGTGTAAGAAAAGCCGCTTTACAGCAAAAGAACTCATGTCTTCTCCCATAATAGGGGTTAAACCATACGAAACTGTTGAATACGTTGTCAAACTTATGAATGAATACAACATATCTCAAGTGCCCGTGGTTGCTGGAAACAAGGTAGTTGGCTCTATAACGGAAAAGACACTTGTGCGAAAAAGTTTTGAGTATGAAGACCTGCTCTCCAAAAAGGCTATGGAAATTATGGACGAACCGTTTCCTATAGTGAATGAATATGAGAGTATAGAAGTCGTGAAGTACTTACTGGAGGAACATCCAGCAATTATAGTGCAAAATAGAGAGGGGAAACCAGAAGGGATAATAACCCGATCGGATCTATTCAAAATAAAGTAAAAACTAAGGAGACAACGGCACAAGCGTGTATTCAAACAGAAGGCTGTTGATTGTAGCATTGTAGACTTCCACGGTGTAGTGAACAACATATGCATTTTCTGGGAATGGATATCCCAAGTCGGAAGCTTTGAATGCACCTTTTTCTTCATACTTTTCAGTCTCGTCCAATATCATTATCTTAACATATTCTTCAACCCGATACTTAGCCTCTGGAACGATGTTTGGGTCTCCCCAATAAACGAGTGAGTCCTCATCATACCCAAAGAACCCTTCATTGATATTATTAGTATACCACATAAAATGAATTGCCATCCAAGCTCCTTCTGGGCTGTTAAAACCAAATGCTGGCATATTCCAGTCCTTTGATCATTTGACAACTAACCAAGTGCTTTCTGGCATTAGGGTTGATCCCAAATATCCCTCTTCCCAACCCACGTAGATTCTCGCCTTAAAGGGCATTTCTTTTGGAATTGCTGTGGTGTATTGAACAGACATTCCAATCAAAAATCCCAGTATTAAGAATACAAACATTCTTCTCATTTTATCTCCCTGTTGCTTGCAAGACTCCTTCCGAAAGGGAGGGGATACGCAAGAGGAGGTGGGTGAGTAAGGTTTAAATACTCTGAGGATGCAGAATATAAGGATCTCGTAACAGCCGTAAGGCTGGACAGCCCGTAAGGGTTGGTATAAAGTAGCCCCCGAATCCGGAAGGATAGGGGGTAGTGGCCGTGTGAACCGGCCAGTGAGAGTGAGGTTACCGGCAACGGGATGCTGAATGAACTCTCACGAAGCCCCACCCGTTAGGGCGGGGTAGTTCACCACCTCGATATATTCCAGCGTGTAATAATTTTGAGCACTAAACTATTTAAGAATTTTCAAAACCTACTTTTTTACTGAGAGTACTAAAACTAAAGACTTAAGAATCCCTTCTCAAAAATGTAAAGAAAAGATCAACCGTACATAACTTCGTGTGTAGCCATTTGTTGTGCCAGCTTTTCCTCTGATCCAAGAACCTTTTCAACTCCCTTTAGAAAGTCTTCTTGTGTCACATATTCCCTTCTAGATCTAATTGCAAACATTCCTGCTTCTGTAACAATGGCCTTTAGATCGGCGCCACTGGCTCCTTCTGTCATCTCAGCTATTACTTTCAGATCAACCTTTTTGAGAGTCATCTTCCTCGTATGTACCTTAAGAATTTCAAGTCTTCCACGGAAGTCCGGTAATGGAACTTCTATCAATCTATCAAATCTTCCGGGCCTTAGTAATGCAGGATCTAGGATATCAGGCCTATTAGTTGCCGCAATTATCTTTACATCACCCATTGGATCAAACCCATCCAACTCAGCCAATAATTGCATCAATGTTCTGTTAACTTCCCTCTCTCCTCCAGTTGTTTCATCAAGCCTTTTAGCACCTATTGCATCTATTTCGTCAATGAAAACTATTGATGGGGCCTTTTCTCTCGCAAGCTCAAAGAGTTCGCTTACTAATCTCGCTCCTTCCCCTATATACTTCCTCACAAGTTCACTTCCAATAACTCTTATGAAGGTCGCATTAACTTCATGAGCCAGGGCTTTAGCCATTAAAGTCTTTCCACAGCCCGGTGGCCCATACAGCAAGACACCCCTTGGAGGTTCGATTCCTACCTTCTCAAAGAGCTCCGGATGCTTCAGAGGCAATTCAACAGCTTCTCTAAGCTCGACTAATTGCTTCTTTAAGCCACCAATGTCCTTGTATGTCACAGTGGGCCTTTCAATAACTTCAAATCCGAGGACAGATGGATCTTTCTGGGATGGTAAGAGCTCTATCACTGCCATTGTTCTTTGATCCAAAGCAACTCTTGAACCAGGCCTGAGATTTTCTCTCTCTATCCAAGGGGCAATTCTCACAACAAATCTTGGCCCATTGTAGTTTTGGACAATTGCTCTATCTTCATCCAAGAGTTCAATTAGAGTTCCAGCAAATGCCGGTGGTTGCCTGAGTCTTGACATCTCCATTCTCAAGCGAGAGAGTTCCCTCTCAAGCCTTTCTTTATCTGCTTCAAGTGTTCTTACTTGAAGTTCAAGCTGCCTTATTCTACGTTTGAGATAGTAAACGTAATCGTCATATTCTTCTCCATGACTTTTGACATTGACATCCTTAACATCACTCATAATTTCTCCCTCCTGTACTTAACTATGTAGAAGAACCTTATTAATCTACCCATTCACTCTCCCCAAAAGTAACTGGATAGGCCCTTTATAAATCTTTGGTTTATAAAGGGAATTCCAATAAATATTCCACCTTTTTTCGCTTAATACATTACTAAACAAACCAATTTTGATTAAATCTAAAGA
>Ga0180298_1000269_pt1 | contig 12279 bp, 16 predicted proteins | sample GuaBasSediGuay13_FD_121800 | JGI IMG/M metagenome (GOLD analysis project Ga0180298, IMG submission 121800) | Subseafloor sediment microbial communities from Guaymas Basin, Gulf of California, Mexico - Guay13, Core 4488-10 , 4-6 cm | ecosystem: Environmental > Aquatic > Marine > Hydrothermal...
AAGAGGCTAAGGGAGATGGAGCTGTTCTTCTTGGAGTCATGGGTGGGAGAAATAGTGAGGGCCAGGATTACAGTGGTGATGAGATGAATGGCGTAATTTTAGTTGGTATTCCATATGCAAGGCTAACTCCAAAAGTTCAGGCCCAGGTAAGGTATTTTGAAAACAAATTCCCTAGAAAAGGAAGATATTATGGATATGTTTTACCAGCTCATAAGAGACTTGTTCAGGCCGCAGGTAGAGTCCATAGGAGTGAGGAAGAGAAGGGTGCAGTTATAGTGTTGGATTACCGTTTATTGTGGAGCAACGTTAGAAAAGACTTACCAGATTGGATGAAAGAGACAATAAAACCTGTGACTTTGGTTTCAATGAAGCGGCATCTTATAGATTTTTATAGAGGAGAAAAAATTAAAGTGAGAAAAGATTAACTTCTCTTCTCTACAACGTAATATGCGCCTGCTCCTATCAGGCTGAATAGGAGTGTTAAAACTATCCAAAAGCCCTTTCTAGCTGTACTCATGTCTTTTTGGTTTTTGATGATATCATAAACCACCCACAAGAGACTTAAGAGACCCACAACTAAACTCATTGTCCACCATGTCCATGCCATGATTTCACCTCATAATGTGTTTACTATAAATCTTTATAAATTTTTTCAATAATAAATAGTAACAATGGTGTAAGGTCCTCCTTATATACACAAGTTTTAATTATTTTAGGAAATTTTTTAAATATTCCCACCTATTCCATATTTAAAAATATAGAAAAACTTAGTAAGATAACGTTAAGGAGTTGATGGAAATGAATTTGCGAAATTTCTTGTTGGAGGTTATTTCTTTAGCACTAATTCTAGCTCTTCTGTATTGGCTCCCTATTCCGGGGATAAGAGCATCATCAGAGGCTGGGAACTTAATATACTGGTTCTTAGTTGCATTCCTTGACATATTAGTGCTGAGCTACATGATAGTTAATTCCAAGTGGAGCGGCTGGAAGCTTGTTTTAGCAACTTTTGCGGTGTTCTATGGGGTAACGACGTTTCTGAGCCAGATAGAGACCATTGTATTCTTAACTTACTTTGAAGAGATAATTCCTGCTGAGATGATTCCAAAGCTTTTTGTAGAAGGATTTATTGTTGCAGCGGTTTTCTCTCCGATAGCAGTGATACTTCACGGTAAAATGGAAGAAAGTCCTCAAGAGTATACTAAAGAGTTTTCTCTTCCTCTAAAGGCTTGGATTTGGAAATTGCTCTTAATTGGAATTGTTTACATGTTTATTTACATTGCGTTTGGAGCTTTGGTCTTCAAACCATTAGCAGGGAAAGCCTTTGATGAATACTACGCTAACCTGCAGCTGCCAGCATGGATACTTCCATTTCAAATCTTAAGGGGGATAGTATGGGGCCTTTTGGCAATCCCAATACTTAAGATGATTGATGACTGGAAGAAAGCCCGCTTAGCTGTTGCTTTGCTTTACTCAGTACTCATGGCTAGTCTCCTCTTAGTTCCCAATCCGTATATGCCCGACGTCATAAGAAGAGCGCACTTTGTGGAGATCCTTTTATCGAACTTCTTGTTTGGCTGGCTTGTTGTGACTATATTTCACTGGAGGTATGAGAGGTGATGATTGAGATTAGAGAAGTTGATGAAACTAATATAGGTGACATGATTTCGGTGTGCAATCCCCCTACCATCAGTGAGGCGTACAAGAAAGGCGTCGAGATCAAGAGGGTTTGGCTTCTCGAGATGCTGAGAACGTATGGGGATGTTGGCCTTGTTGCGTATTTTAATGGAAAGGCCGCCGCTCAGCTATTAACATATCCCGAAAAAGCAGACCCGACAAGTCTGAAGCGAGAAAACGTTTTAGTTATAAACTGCATATACAATCCTCTTTTGGAAGCTCAAAGAAAGGGAATAGCAAGGACTATGGTCGAGAAACTCATTGAAAAGGCAAGAGGGAAATATGAATTTTTGCTCACTCATGCATTTGATACGGGAGAGTTTTTGTCACAAGCGGAATTCTTTAAGAGGTTAGGCTTCAGGGAGATAACTAAAGAAGACCTTTACTACTCGTTTAGCGGAAGGGAGCTTAAAGAACCCTATTCTGGTTTTTGGAAAGGTGGAGAGGAATATAAGAGGAATGATAAGGATATTGGTAAAGTCTTCTTATTCTATGAACCTACATGCCCCTTCACTTATCTTTGGGCACACAGGAGTAAAGAAATAGTGAAGGAAATCGCTCCGGAACTGGAGATAAGAATGTTGAATGGATGGGAACATCCGAAAGAGTTTGTGTTCAGAGGGCGGAATTGGATGTTGGTGAACGGCATTCCAATAAGATCGCTCCCTATAGAAAAGGAGAAGTTTAGGGAGGAACTCATGATAGCAATAAAGACTTAAGTGCGGGGACTGAGGGGTATAATCCAAACTCAAAGCGGAGATGGTAATTTTGAGGATAGGACAGATGGTAACGTTTGAAAAAGGGGATATAAGGTTTAATTATCGGGTGGTGGGAATTGTATTCAATAAAACTCATGTTCTTCTCCACAGAGCGGAAGAGGATAATTTTTGGGCTCTGCCGGGAGGACGGGTTGAGCTATTGGAGCCTTCAAAAGATGCGTTAAAGAGAGAAATGCAAGAAGAGCTTGGTGTTGAGGTTCGTGTGGACAAGCTAATGTGGGTTGTTGAGACGTTCTTTAAAAATGATGGGACACTTTTTCATGAGATGGGACTTTACTATCTGGTAGAGCTTCCCAAGGATTGCTCCCTATACAAGAAAAGACGGTTTTGGGGGAAGGAACATCTAGAGGAAGAAAAAGAAATCAGGTTGATTTTTAAGTGGTTTTCTCTTGATGAGCTTGAGACTCTCCCGCTCTATCCAAAGTTCTTGCGGAAAGCGTTGAGGAATCTCCCTCAAACCACGCAGCATATAGAGGTGTGGGAAAACTTGAAAAAGAGGTCAAAGAGCATCTAGTGGGATTACTTTTCGCAGCTGGGCTTGGATGTCTTTTAGTTTTTCGCTGACATCTTCTTTATCCAACTCCTTTCTCAGGCCATAGAGCTCATAGAAAAGTGGTAGTATCTCTTTCTCCTCGATAATGCCAAGGGAAAGTGCAGTTTCAATAGCATATATCAAATCAACGAAAGCTCTTTGGGGTTCCTGGAGGTGCTCAGTAAGGATTTGTTTTATGGATTCTTTCTGCTTCTGCCTTAGCCACTCATCTTCTCTCTTAAAAAACTCCTCCAGCTCTCTCAAATCCTCTTTGGGAATCTCCCATCCGCTCGCCTCAATGTTTTCTTCTAAATGCTCTACCGTTGAAGGTCCCATTAGGGCGCATATTACCCCCTCATGGGCAAGAACCCAAGCGATGGCAACCTGCACTGAAGTCTTACCATATTCCTCTCCCAGCTCGGCAAACTTCTTGGCTATTCTCAAGCCGTGTTGAAAGCGTTCCCTCTGGAAAAGTGGGTCTAAATAACGTATATCCCCAGGTTCAAATTTTTGGTTTTCTTTAAACCTTCCTGTGAGCAAGCCTCTTCCTGTTGTGCTGAAAGCAATAATTCCCAAATTGTATTTCCTGTAAAGTGGCAAAAGCTTTTCATAAGATTCTCTTGCAACTGCGTTAAACTCTGCAAGGACTGAGAAGGGCTTTCCAAGCTTGCAGTATTCCTCCGTAACATCTAAAGACAAGTGGCCAACTCCATAATGTCTAATTTTTCCCTCTTCAACGAGCTCCTCCAGCGTTTCAATGGTTTCCTCTATTGGCGTGGTTGGATCATGGAAGTGAACTTGGTAGAGGTCGATATAATCGGTCTGCAGTCTCTTGAGGCTTTCTTCACAGGCTTTTTTGATGTACTCTTTGGAGAGGTTTGGCTTTATGCTGCTCCTAACCCCAACTTTTGTAGCTATATAAATGTCTTCACGGAAGGGTTTTACAATCTCTCCCAAAATCTGTTCAGCATTTCCATAGGCTTCTGCAGTGTCAAAGAAGTTGACTCCAAGCTCATAAGCATGATTAATCATTCTCTTGAACTCTTCTAAATCTTTTCTTCCGTATGCACCGCTCAGAGCATAGGTTCCAATCCCAATTTCGGAAATTTTCAAACCTTTATGCTTTCGGTATTTCATGGATAATACCTCCATAAGCTAAATCGATATTAAAACATCTAAAGCAGCCTTGATCAGGATTTCTTCTGTTTTTCGTAGACTTTTACTATCAAATCCTGGATTCCATCTTTCTCGGTAAAGCTCATCTGATACCGCTAAGGCAACTGCTAGATTAACATCTCTGAACTTGGCGACACTCATTAAAGCTGAACTTTCCATCTCAACGCCGAGAATGCCACGCTTTGAGTATTCTCTCACCTTATCCTCTGTTTCTCTAAAGGATGCATCAGTTGTCCAAATGCCACCTTCGAACACATTAATATTCTCCTTTCCAGTTTGACGTTTCACTTCCTTTTTAAGCGCGTTGAAAAGCCTCTCGCTGGGCTTTGGTATGTAATCCGGCGGCATGTAGTGATAGCTCGTTCCCTCTTCCCTCAAAGCCCACGTTGGCAGTATCACATCGCCAATATTTACACCTGTTTTAATTGCTCCTGCTTCCCCTACTACTAAAAATCTTTTTCCCCCGCTGGCTATTGCAAGTTCCAAGGCAAAAACCGAAGCTGGTGCACCAAAATATGGGTTAAGCACGTAAATTTTCTCGCCTTGGTATTCGCCAACGAAAGCCTGATATACATGAGTGCATTTAGCTTTAATCTCAACATTCTCTAACAAATGCTTGGCATGGTTCATTGCGATTTCTGTGAATGTTACTAAATATTTTGAGCAGGATTCACTTTTTGCTTCTACCACTCCTCTTTTAAAATCAGAGGGTTTTATAATCTCCCTTCCTTTCCCAGGTGTTATACTTTTATTTGACATTATTTTCCTCTCCATTTTGGTTGGTGTCAAGTTGAATTTTTATGTTTAAGCTCTTCATCAATGGCTTTTTGTAATCTGCCAAATGATAGTGGCTCTTTGCAACCACTCGCAGCCAAGTAACCTTTAGTTAAATCTTCGACTGTGGATTCTAGTAAAACCATAAACTGTGTATAAGCAAACGCTCTTTTTGGGTCATTTTCGTTTTCGCCAAATACAATAGATAAAAGTTCCTCGATCATCTGATCCAGTCCGTACAATTTAACATGAAGTAACTCGTGAACAACTAACTCTTCAAGATTATTGTATTTAGGTATACTATTAACTAAAAGCACTGCTTTCTTGTCTTCCAGATCAATCTTTATGTCTCCTGATTTTCTCCATGTACTATCAACTATTTTGACTGTTATATCCCAATCTCTTAATCTCAGAATATCTTGCCATTTTTTTAAGTATTTTTCCAATTGTTCATCATTCACTTCCATATTTTGCACCTCTCTTGCGGCATAAAAATACAATATTTTGGCTCTTTGAGGTTAGGGGCTCTCCATTGAGGGAACCATACTCTTTAAAAACTTCGAACCCACAGCTCTGGAGTATTGTTCTCAATTCCCTGGGGAAGAAATAAGTCAATGTGACCTTAGCAGTTGCTTGACGAGTAATTTTCCCATTTTCGTATTCTTCAAGGACAATCTCATCGGTTTCAATCTGGTTTAAGAAGTCATAAACAGCTTTAAAACGGTTTATAATTTTCCTTCCAGTCTCAGGATGAGTATATTCGGAAACAAACTCCTTATTGTTGGTTTCCACCATGAAAGGAATATTGGGAGCACTAATGTCAATAATGAATACGCCATCTTCCGCTAAATGTTTATGCACACAGCGAAGTGCTTTTCTCAAATCTTCCGCTTCAAGCAGATGAAAAATTGTGTTGCAGGCGGTAAAGATTAGTTTAAACTTCTCTCCTAAATTAAAATCTCGCATATCTGCTTTGACGAGTGTGGCTCTGTTTTGGGTTTCTTTTTCTTCTTGCTCCAATTTACTTCGACAAATCGCTAACATCTCCCCAGATGAATCTATTCCTGTTATTTTAAAGCCGTTCTTGGCAATTGGAATGAGCAATCTGCCAGTTCCGCAACCGAGTTCGAGTATTGGATCTCCAAATTCTTTTGCAAACTTGATATATGCTGGCGCATCATGTACAGTAGGCTGCAAAATATCATAAAACTCAGCGAAAAAGCCTTCGTATTCACTTTCATAATGCTCTTTGTTCACTAACTTCCCTCCACTCTGTATGATTAATACTCTAGTTTCCTTCAGGGCGTTAGAGTTATAAGCACTTAAGTTTTTTGGTTGATTTGTGGTTGTATTGGGCTTTCAGAGAAAAATCCTGATAATAAAATCCGAAATTTACCCAATAATCAGCAAACACTACCTGAAAAACACCCACAGGGAAGTAATCAGCCTCTACACGTAACGCGCGATACTAACACACTTACACTTTTAACGGAGTTTACAAACGCGCTTACAGAGTCCTAATCGAAGAAATTTTCAGGAGCAATCCTACCCCTTAATCTGGATAGACTATACAACTTCACAGGCGGTGGGAACTAGAGTTTAATGATATTATTTTACCTTTCTCAGCTTTGTGCATGCAAAAACAAGCAGCTCATCATTAACGTAAACATTAGCTGTCATTACAGCTTCACTCTCGCTTAAGAAGTAATAGTGGGTAGTGTTCCGTCTTCTTTCTACATCCCCAGCAGGAAGAACCTCGTCATAGGTCTCGAGGATGTATATCTGATCATCGGTTACAAAACCTTCGAATGAATGGTTTCTAATTTTTGCTCCTGTATTAGGATCTTCCTCCATCTCACCATCCCAGAGCAACTTATTTCCTTCTATCCGCATCTTTGCGATACCCACGTAGTTACTTCTCGTTCCATCAGGTCTCACAAAGATATTTCTCTGGATCACGATGCCATTTCGAAACTCAATTTCGATTATTATCTTTCCCTGTTGTGTCACTCCTCCGGCCCGATTAACGTAGTTAGTAAACTCTCCCTCCCAAATGCTAGTATTTTTTAAAAACGCATCGGTTTTGTTTGTATTTCCATTCATTAGTAACATTCCTCCATTACTCATCTCAAAGCTGTCAATAATACCGTGCAGAGGACCAAAACACCCCAAAGCTCTTTGTCACCTGAGCTCCCTCATCTGGACTAGTAATCAATTCATCAATTCTTGGAATGTTTACGCATACTAACTTTCTGTTATTGCCCAATAAGTATATAATGTTTTCTGACCTTCTCCCCACCCTGAAGGGCGAGGCTTTCAAAAGAAAAAATATAAGAACCATAATTAATTATTTCCAATATCAACTAACTTGGAGGGAAGTTCTGGAATGGAAGTTATAGTTCTCGGCTCTGGAGTGTACAGCGGCATCCCTAAACCATTGTGTAATTGTGAGAACTGTTTAAGGGCTAGAAAGTTCCCATCATATAGGAGGACGCGATTTTCAATATATATTCCTAAAATCAGAGCATTAATAGATCCTTCGCCAGATCTACACCATCATTTGGAACATATTAATGAGAAAATTGAACATGTTTTCATTACTCATGCCCATTTTGACCACATAGGAGGTTTGCCCGAACTCCAGATTTTTAAGCATATTAGGCTTTATGGGCATGCCACAACCCTTGAAGTAGCAAAAGATATGCAAAAGCGTTTCGTAGGGGAGAGTAGGTGGAATTGGGAGTATTTTCCTTTAGAGTTTGACAAGTGGCATGACCTTGGCTTTAAGGTTTACCACTTTAGAGTCGTCCACCAACCAATAGAAGTTGCAGGCGGCTTTATATTACAAATCAGGGATAAAAAGATAGTAATTACTGGTGATACTGGTCCAGAAATACTTGATGATAATACAACACTAGAAGAAATCAAAGGTGCGGACTTGCTTGTTGCGGACATGACGCATAAATATTCAATTCCAAAGGCCCATCTGGGGGTTGATGATGCGATAAAACTCGCTAGGATAGTCAGGGCAAAGAAAACTGTCTTTGCCCACATAAGCCATATGAATTACCCTCAAGAAAAGCTTGAGGAGATGGTGAGGCCATACATCGTGGCGAGGGACTTCATGCACGTTGACATATAGCCGATCGCCTCTACCTTATTTCTGAACTACGAAAAATACCCTGCCACTATTTGGTTGGGGTTCACTCATGTCTTTTATACTTCCCCAGCAGGCAAGCTCTTTAAATCCTACCCGCTTCAAGCACTCTCTAATTTCTCTCAGGGTGTAGGCCTTTTCTTTATGCTCTTCGTCTATTTTTACCCATGTCTCTCCGTTTTTGATAAATCCAATGACCCGCATGATGGCTATGTCAGTTTCAAAGTCATAGCTCGTCTGATGTATCTCTAGAATATCCTCGGTTTCCTGTTCAATGTGGCATGAATAGCGTGCCCATCCTACAGCTAGGCCGTATTTTGTATTCATATCGAAAATAAACAGTCCATCTTTTTTGAGTGCTTTGTATACTCCAGCAAAGGCTTTTTCCAAATCCTTCAAAGTTAATAAGTGGTTTAAACTATCAAACCAGCAGGTAGCTAGGTCAAATTCTTCATTGAAATCCAGAGAGCGCATATCTCCGCAGATAAACTCTACATTTACGTTCTCCTTTCTGGCTTTTTCTTTTGCAAATTTCAGCATCTCCTCAGAAATGTCAACACCTACGACTTGGAAACCTCTTTTAGCCATTTCAACTGCAAATGTGCCTTCCCCACAGGCTATGTCCAAAATCTTCTGTGGTTTTATGTTGAACTTCTCAAGTATTGTTGGAATTGTCTCAGCCATTTTCTCGCTGAAGCGAGAATAACGACCCTTTACATAGAGGTATGCAAATTTCTCGTAAACTCCCATAGGCTTTCCTCCAATGTTTTTTCAATTCCATTCTAACATTAAATTTTATAAAACATTGCTTTTATATCTTCCAGTAATTCCTTTCTCTTGAGCACACAAGAATTCAATGAATCTCGCACCGCTGTCATAAAATAACGTCCTGTTCCATGACTTCTTTAGACTGCTGTGATTTTCTGGGAGCCCGAGTCTGTGTCTTATTCTGTTTTCTATGAACCTAGCGAACTCTTCTTTCCATTCTTGCCATATCATATATCCGAAATCTTCTTTTCTAAGAATTTGTCTCAGGATTTTTCTGCTCCTGAAGACTTTTTCAGAATTTCTGGTATTTGATGAATGTGTACTTCTCTTCCAAAGGGTCAACGTCAAAAATCCAGAAAGGCTCATCTTTGGCAATTGCAATAGGATACACTCTCTTTAAGAGGGGATGGATGTCTCTTATTTGTTTTTGAATTTCAAATACTTCTGCAACCGAGTTTGGTAAATAAACACACCACCTTACTCATTTTTAATCAAAAGCCACCACACATCATCCCCTTGGAATCCACACCGCCTATAGAGGATTTCTGGCTGAGTTTTATTGTTAACCTCTCCTGAGACCGTAGTAAATGTCGCACGACCTTGGAGACGTCTGAGCAACTCCAATACTATAGATTTTCCTATGCCTTTTCCTCTGTACTCAGGAAGAACTTGTATCCACTCAAGGGAGCCTTCTCGAATTGTGGGGTCAAACTCCCCAATTCCTAAGCCTGCTGGAGTGCCTTTCTCATCATCAATTATCCAAATCCACAAATTTGGGTCAAATACGGGGTGTTTAGTCCAGCTTTTCACGATTTCTGGATTTACATTTATGTTTTCATAACATTTTTTAATAACTTCAGCAACGAGATCACTCTCGCTTTTTGTGTCGACGTTAGCTATGTGAAAGCCTTGCGGCAGCCCTACTTCTCTCATTTGCCGCTTTTTGTGGATAAGCCGGAAGTATGGCCTTTGTATGTCAAAATTTTCAACAGGAAAAGCCCTTAAAAAGTCTTGGTGCACAAGAGCAAACTTTAGGTTGTCCAAGCGTTTTTTGGGAATTTTTGATGGGGTTCTGTCTCTGCTCCAATAGATGTATAAGCTTTCGTCATTCCACGCCTCGAGGTGTGTTACTAAGCCATTTTCGACCTTAAAAGATGTCTCAAATTTGTTAATTTCTTTTAGAGTTTTCCATAATGCATTCGGCAGAACTTGGCAGGGATTTTCACAGTATGCAGAAATGAGAGCACTGTGAAATATAATATGCCTGGTTTCTAAAGACAATGTGTTACCCCTCCAAAGTAGTTGATATCTATCTCACGTCTTTTTGCATATAATCATGAAATGTTCACTAATTCCTACAACACTCGGATGAGTGCAGGTTTTCAAATGGGTTTCCCACCAGATTCTCCAGGCCTCTTGATAATTAGTGTAAAAGTCATTTACCTCTCTTCTATGAGTAGAGGCCAAACCCTCAAGACCTACCATTTCTAACATCTCTACATTTTTCTTTTCTAACTCCTCTTCTAGTTCTTCAGGCAGATAAAAGTGAGCTGGAGCAAATCCAAGTTCACCTGAATAATCTCCACTTTCTCTAATCTTTATGAATATATCCGGTCTTGATTTTGTATCCTCTGGAAAATCTATGAGCTGTCCTACTAATACTGCTAACCTTCCGATTACTGAAATAAAAATTGGAGCATTTTTCTTTGCCACCCTAATTATTTCATCAATAGCTTTTTCTCTCTGTCTTTTGTCAACTATGTGGGAAAGCACTCCTCCCAGGCAAATTACTCCATCAAAGCTGTTGCTTTCGAAGTCTGAAAGGTCATCAACGGACCCTTCTATTATTTGTTTCACATTTCTTTGAACTCCTGCTTTTTGGATTCTCCTTTTTGCGATCTCTAACAGCTCTGGAGTTAGATCAAGTAGAACGACGTCATAACCAAGCTTTGCTAATTCTATTGTATATCTGCCTGGTCCTCCTCCGGCATCTAAAATTAAACCGTTTCCGGGCAAGTACTTCCTGAGAAAGTGCATAGTTGTTTCAAACTCTAATTGGTGGTATGGATCTTTAACAAGTCTCTCCCATTCCCCCGTGCCAGATTTGGAATAATATTCTTTAATCTGATCTTTATGCTCCATATACTTCCCCTCATATATCAAGCTTGTTTGAATCGACAATATTATAAGACAATAGTCTTTTAAGTAAAGCAACCCTCTCTTCCACGATTTTCTTGTGCTGTTCTTCCGTCCATGCAGGGTTTTTGTTCTTCCAGAACTTATCACATGGTATTTCCTTACACTGCCCACAGTGCTCCAGTCCCTTATCGAGCACACAGCATTCATAAAAATCACAAATCTCAAGCTCCACTTCGTGCAACCAGCATGGCTTGCCTTCTACGATATAGCATCCTCCACACTTATTTCCATATATTCTACAGTCGCTGCATATGCATCCACATACTCCAATAACTTTTTCCATAACGATACCTCCTTAGATTTTTAATTTTTGTTTAATTTCCCATTTAAACTTTTCTTTTCCCTGGGAACACCTAAACCTCCGTTTTTGTCTTTAAACGCCAGCCGTCGATGTTAAATCCTCCCATCCTCTCAAAAACATGCAGGATTAGTCTCTCCAGTGTTTCAACCTGTTCCCTCTCTATGGCGCTCAAGAACAGTGCCATAAACTCCCCATCCGGGAAAGGTTCAAACATGTATGCCTCTCTAAACTCCCCATCGGCAAACATGCGATAAACCTTGCTGGCCGGAGGGGCTTCAACTGAGAGGAATTTAGAGTAGACCCCAAGGACTTCATTTAAGGTCAGGTGATACAAATAAGAGAAGCTCGGATCGTTTCTTTCTTCTGCATCCTTTGTGCTGTCAAGCATATCCCACAGGCCATATTTTGCAATCTCGATCCAAACCTCATCTGGCTTTTGAAAGGACTTTTTCATGTAATTCAGAGCTTCTCTTTTGAGTTCTTCAGCTATACCAGTTTTATCAAAGAGGGTTTCTCCAACCGCGACTATTCTCGCAGTACACTTACTATTTTCCTTGAGTTCTTTTTCAAAGTAGTGTTTAATCTGTCTTGGTGGGTTTGCAAAGTATTCAATTAAAACGCCATCAATTACTTTGTTCCCCCGCTCACGCCAATCAACACTGTCGGAAAGGATTATGTAAATATCTACGTCTGAATATAAAGTATCTGTTCCTATCGCTCGGCTTCCCGTGAGTAGAGCAGCCTCAACAAAATCCTTCTCTTCCCATTCTTCAAGGAACTTTTCTAAAGCAAGTTGCCAATTGTTTTTAGCGGTATTCATAATCTATGCAACCTCCATAACGTCTTATGGGTAATCTCCCTTTGGTATTAAATATCTTAATTATCTTTTCCGAAACTTGCCTTTTAGGTTTGGGAATTG
>Ga0180298_1000270_pt1 | contig 12270 bp, 15 predicted proteins | sample GuaBasSediGuay13_FD_121800 | JGI IMG/M metagenome (GOLD analysis project Ga0180298, IMG submission 121800) | Subseafloor sediment microbial communities from Guaymas Basin, Gulf of California, Mexico - Guay13, Core 4488-10 , 4-6 cm | ecosystem: Environmental > Aquatic > Marine > Hydrothermal...
ACATCTATTATCAGTTTTCGGATGGCTTCAGGCGTTATTCCACGTCTTCTTAAAGCAGCAAAAGTGGCTAATCTCGGGTCATCCCAGTCCTTGTAGATGCCTTCTCTTATCCCTTGAACTATCTTTGACTTGCTCAGAGAAGCCCCAACGATTTTCAGTCTGCCGTAATGAATTGCCTCTGGATACTGCCAGCCTAAGTATTCATACATGTACTTTTGTCTAACCATGTTTGTGTAATGCTCTTTTCCTCGGATTATGTGGGTTACACCCATAAGGTGGTCGTCCAATCCGCAGGCGAAATTGTACAGTGGCCAAACGTTGTATTTGCTTCCCACACGTGGATGAGGATGTTTTTCGGCATCTATGATGCGTAGTGCTGGCCAGTCTCGAACAGCGGGGTTCGGATGGTTCAGGTCTGTCTTTATTCGAACCACGGCTTCGCCTTCCTTGTATTGACCTTCAAGCATGCGTTTCCATCGTTCCAGCTGTTCTTCTGGTGGCAGGCTTCGGCATTCGCATGGTTTTTTGGCCGATATCTTTTCTCTGAAACGTTCAGGTGGACATGTACAGACGTAGGCTTTTCCATTTTTTAACAGTTTTTCAGCGTATTCGTAATAAATTGGGGTTCTGTCGCTCTGAATGTACTCCTCATCCGGTTTGCATCCCAGCCAAGCCAAGTCTTCCCTAATGCGGTTGTAAAACTCCAACACAGGTCTCTTTAATTTCGGGTCTGTGTCTTCGAAGCGTAAAATAAACTTACCATGATACATGTGTGCGTACTCATAGCATAGGACTATGGCTCTAGCTGAGCCGAGGTGTAAAACACAGTCGGGATTCGGGGAGAAACGCGTAACAACCCTAGCGTACTTTTCCACGTTGGGTAGCGGAGGGAGACGCCTCACCTCTTCAACCTTCTCCTTCACAAGCGTTTCCGGCCATTTCTCTTCAACGATGCGCTTTTGCTCTGTTAGTGAAAAACTGTTAATTTCCCGAACGATTTTGCTGACTAGACTTGCGATTTCCTTCACTTTTGGTTTCAGTTCTGGTTTTTCAGCCAAGAGTTTTCCGATGACTGGGGCTGGCTGCGCTTTTCCTTCATGTTTAACCGCGTTTATCAAAGCGATTTTTCTGATTAACTCTGCGAGTTCAGCGTTTTCTTCTGGCAAGATCAAACACTCTGTTTAGGCTAAATCCTTCTTTCAATTAGAAACTTTGCGAAGGCATTTAATTTTTCCTTCGCATCTGAAGCTGGTAAAAGTTTTTCAACATCTTTCCAGCTTTCTTCAACTATTCTTCTGGCGAACCGTTTCACATATTCTATCGACCCGTATTTTTGCATAATGGTTATCGCTTCGTCTCTTAGTCTCTGATCTGAAGTGTGCATCCTCAATATTTCAACGAGTCTTTTCTTGTCTTTCTCGTTTGCGTTTTCCAATGTGTGAATGACTATCAAGGTTCTTTTGCCTTCCGTTATGTCTTGTCCTCTTCCACCCTTTTTCTCCGCGAATTCCATACTCGTCAAGTCTAAGACGTCATCTTGCATCTGAAAGGCTACGCCCACACTTTCAGCGAAACGTCCAAGCTTTTCAACAAGCTTATCGTTTGCATCGGCTAGGACAGCGGCTATTTTTGCGGATAACCTCGCCAAGGTTCCGGTTTTATAGGCGCACATCTGCATGTAGTTTTTCTCTGTTATTTCATCTGCGTTTGCCAAGCCTCTATGCCACGCTATGTCCATCGCTTGACCGAGACTGAGGTTAATCATCTCTTTCACGTAAATCTCGTAGATTTTGCAGAGTTTTTCTGTTGAAATCTTGTCTTTATGCTCCATTAAAGGTATGAGCGGTAGATAGTACATGGCGTTTCCAGCGTTTATGGCTATGTCTAAACCGTAAATCTTGTACGTGCAGGGTTTTCCCCTTCGGAATTCAGATGAGTCCTCAATGTCGTCTATTAGCAACGTTCCGTTGTGGATTACCTCTGGAATTATCGCGAAGTCGAGGAAATCTTCAGGTTTTTTACCTAGTGCCTCACAGATTAAGAGGAAGAGGGCTGGACGCCATCTTTTTCCGCCTCTGTCAAGGAACTCCCAGATGGGTTCGGCTACAGCTTTGTTTACGGGTTCTAAACTGTAAGCGTAGCGTGGTGGGTTAACCTTGAAAAGAACGGTTTTTTCGGAGAACTTTCTCGGAATATACTTCTCGATTACCTTGTCTATTAAAGCGGCTTTTTCTTCCAGAAACTTTTCAATATTTACCATTTTGTTCACCTTCGCGCATATTTTTCCGGTTTAAAACCTCTCACCCGTAACCATTCAGCGGTTTTACCAGTTATAACCAATGGAACCTTATGCAACTCTTGAATAGAGTTTGCTCCAACAAGAAACATCACGTTTCGCAACTCTTCGATTAAAAGTGAAAGAACATTTTTTGTTTCCCTTGCTCCTTTAACCGCTACTTGCAGTATTGGCTGTGATAGACTTGTCAGGTTTGCACCTAGTGCCAGAGCCTTAGCCATGTCCACGCCGTCTCTCACTCCACCAGAAGCAATGACGGGAATTTTTACACTTTGAGAAACTTCAGCGACGCTTATGGCGGTGGGTATGCCCCAATCCCAAAAAACGTCGCCAAGCTTTCTTTGAAAACTGTTTTTCGGTCCTTTAACACGGTAATACTCGACTGCTGCAAAACTCGTTCCACCAGCCCCGCTGACATCTATACCATTCACACCAACGGCTTCAAGCTTTTTCGCTTCTTCAGCGGCTATTCCAGCTCCCGTTTCCTTAACTATCAAGGGCTTGTCAATTTCCTCTGCGATTTCACTTATCTTTTCAAGAATTCCTCTGAAGTTTGTTTGTCCCTCTGGTTGAATCACCTCTTGCAACGGGTTGAGATGTATCGCGATGGCGTCTGCCTCAATCATCGCTACGGCTTTTTCCACCTCTTTCATGCTGTATCCGTTTACGAGTTGTACTCCACCGATGTTCGCTATTAAGAAAGCGTTTGGAGCCTTTTTCCGAGCTATAGTGAATGTTTTTTCAAGCTTTTTGTCTTCTATGGCTGCTCTCTGGCTTCCAACACCCATGCCTAAGCCCAACTCTTCCACAGCCTCCGCTATTGCAGCGTTAATTCTTGTTGCCTCTGGTGTTCCACCCGTGATGGCTCCCACGATTAAGGGTGCGGAAAATTTGTGATTAAAAACTTCTGTTGAAAGATTTATTTCTTGTTTGTTTATCTCTGGTAAAGCCTTGTGGATTAAGTGGATGTCTTCAAAACATGTTGTGGTTTTTCTGGCTTGAACGTCTTTTTCCAAGGAGATTCTTATGTGGTCTGCCTTACGTTTTCTTGTTTTTCTAGCCAACTCTTACTCTTCCCTTTTCGATTAAGGTACCCTTTACTTTTTCTCCTTTGAGAACCTTGTAAATATAGTTTGGCTTTGTCGCGTTTACGATTTTCACAGGTATTCCAGATTCTACGGCTGGCAACAGTTCAGCTATTTTGCCGAACATTCCACCAGTCACATCGTAGTTTTTCGGTTTACCCACTCTGCCGTGGAGATTTTTAAGCTCCTTTAATGTTAAGCGGTTAAACATTCTTGCTTTTTCTTCAACTTTCGGGTCAGCATCATACAACCCGTCAACGTCAACACCTATTATAACGCGCTCCGCGTTGAACCTTGTGGCAATGTTGGAAACAAGTTGATCCCCAGACAGTATTGTGAACCCCAGCTTTATGTCCAAAACCGCGTCGCCGTAGAGAACAGGTAAGAATCCCATCTCTAACAGCTTTTTTAACGGTTTATCCTCAAAATGTTTGACTCTCCCGTTTTCCGTTATTATACACGAAGAAGGAGTGATGCACACGGCTGGAATGTTTCGCCATATCAAAGCGTCCATAAACAAGCCGTTAAGTACGGTCATAACGTGATGAGTTTCTGAAAAACCAATTTTCTGTGAGTCCTTTTTTAAACCTTCTCTGACGCCGTACTCTTGTGCAAGTGGATGCCCGAAACTTCCTCCACCGTGCACTATAATCAGTTTTGGAACAGCCGCTCTTTTTATTTCGTCTGCCAAGCGGTTTATAACATCCATCCTCACCTGAAGCTCCTTGCTTTTGTCGGTGATTACGGAACCGCCTATTTTCAAGACTGTAGGGTTAGGATTGCTCAATTCTCACACCTTCATCTGTTTTCTTTGCTATGAAGGCTCTTCCACCAACTCTTTGAACTGCTTTTAAAACCTGTTCAAGTCTTTCATTCTCAGCCAACGCTATCATGCATCCTCCGCCACCAGCACCCGTTAATTTTGCACCCAAAGCTCCAGCTTTTCTCGCAGCGTTTATAAGCCACTCTAAGGATTCATCTGAAACCCCTAAACCACAAAGCAACGCGTGATTGATGTTCATCAAATCACCAACGGTTTCTAAATCCCTCTCTTTCAACGCGTCTATTGCCCTCAGAACAACCTCACGAGCCGTCCGCATCATGCCCTCCATAACACGTGGATACCTCTCCTTCACACTTCGAACCTTCGCAACCTGTACACCCGTGGACCTTTCAACACCAGTGTCACCCACAATCAAGGGGACATCCTTGGTTTCTAATGGTTTGAAACCCGTATCCATCTGAAACAGAAGAGCCCCGCCAAACGTTGAGATGGCTGGATCTATTCCTGAAGGGGTTCCATGCACAACCTTTTCAGCTTCATATGATATACGGAAAACGTCTTCCTTTGACATCTTCACGTTCAACAATCCGCCGACGGCGGCGGCTACGGCGGATGCAACGGCTGCTGAAGAGCCTAAACCAGCTGCAACTGGAACCGTTGAGTTCACCTCAATGTCTAAGCCGACTTTTTCTCCGCGAAATTCTAAAACTTTTTCAACCGCCACTTTGATTGGTTCAAGCTTGAATTTAGCCCTTTTTTCATCACCTTGTTCAACTCTGAAGGCTTCACCATTGAAATATCCTGAGAGGTTGAGGTTTACCGAATGTACGTGTAAAAGCTTGTCCTCGCGGAGTTCAGCCTTTGCGTATGCTCTTTTGTCTATGGCTAACACTATGGCTGGTTCACCGTAGACGACGAAGTGTTCTCCGAAAAGTATCACCTTGGCGGGAGCTGAGGCAGTTACCCCCATTCTAACCACTATTTTTTGAAACAGACGGCGGCGTACCCCACAACACTTGAGTAGTCACCAATTACATCTCCACTGGTTTTATGACATAATAATTTTACCTCTTCAGCCCCCAAGATTTTTGCAGCTGTGATTAACGCGGCTATCGGACCGTAACCACAAGCGCTTACCCTGTGGGTTTCAATAACCGAGTAGAGCTCAGACACATCCATGGCTTTTACAGCGTCTAAAACAAGCTTATCCTTTCTCATCGCACTTTCATGCGGTTCATAATGAGTCATGTCCGAAGAAGCTATTATAACAGCGTTTTTCCCGGCTAGAACCTTGGCTAAGGCTTGCCCAACCTCTACGGCTGACACTGGATCTTGCATTAAGAAACAGATGGGCACTATCTTAAACTCTGAACCGTATAGAAATTGAAGAAATGGAAGTTGAACCTCGATTGAATGTTCAAAACGGTGAGCAGAATCGTCAACGTCAACAATATGCGATTCGCGTACAATTTCATCAGCAACCTCACCGTCAACTTCAACGTCGCCTAAAGGTGTGCGCCAAAACCCCTCGTTCATGATGGCCAGTGCACTACCATGACCAGTGTGATTGGGACCCAAAAGGACAACAATCTCAGGCTTTCCGTCTAAGGCGAGCTGGTAATAAGCATGAGCTGCAACCGGACCAGAATACATGTAACCAGCGTGTGGACAAACTAGGCCTACAATCTTTCTTGGGCCATCCTTGACGACTTCTGGAATTTTTCCGGGTCCAAGTTTATGGAGGAAACAGTTTTCTATTTGCTTTTTTAGAGACTCAGCTGTTCCAGCGTAAAAAGCTCCAGCTTGGCATGGATGCCGAATCTTCAAAGTTTCAACCTTCCTCTTCTTCCCTTGAAATCTTAGCCTCAAAATCTTCCATCGTTAAGGGTAAATCCTTGTCTGGTGGAAGCTCTCCTCTTTCCCGAAGTATCTGCCTTGCCAAAAGCCAGTAGATAACAGCTAAAGCTCGCCTACCCTTATTGTTTGTTGGAATCACAAGGTCGACGCTTGAAAAGTCGTTGTCTGTACTGCACAAGGCTACAACTGGAATACCAACCATTGAAGCTTCTTTAACCGCTTGAGAATCAGCCCGTGGATCCGACACTATTATAACTTCCGGTTCAATATGGCGGGGATACAGAGGGTTCGAAAGAAGCCCAGGAATGAACCTTCCAATAAGCGGGATTGCCCCCGTTACTTCACAGAATTTTCTAACAGGTTCTTGCGCGTACAACCTTGCTGCGGCTGCAGCGATTTTTGAAGGCTCAAATCTCGCGAGGAATTTGGCTGCTATTTTTATGCGTTCATCTGTCTTCTTAACGTCTAAGACGAACAAGCCATCCGGTCTAACACGGTATATGAATGATTCCATGTCTTTTGTCTTCATTCTTGTTCCGATGTGGATCCCCGCTGATAGAAGCGTGTCTCTTGGCAGAAGAAGCTCTTCTTCTGCTATCGTTTCTCTCTCAAGTTTTATATCTTCTTTCTTTTCCTCATCTTCTGACATTGTTTTTCTCCTAAATTATTGGCAGAGCAGCCATTTTAGCTCTATCTCCCAGAAACTCTTCTATCCGTATCAACTCGTTTAACTTTGCGATTCTCGCACCTTCAACAACCCCTGTCTTTATTATGGGACAGCCGAAGGCCACGGCTAGGTGAGCTATGTGCCAGTCACAAGTATCGCCTGAACGATGGGACATCACCGGGACATATCCGGCTTTTTTAGCAGTTTCCAGAGTTTCCCAAGCATCCGTGAGCGTCCCAACTTGGTTCACTTTTATTATTATCGAGTTCGCTGCATTCATTTTTATTCCACGGTTTAATCTTTCAATGTTGGTGACGAATAAGTCATCACCGCATATAAGGCAGCGTTTCACCTTTTTTGTCAGTTTCGCAAAGTTTTCGAAGTCCTCTTCATGAAAGGGGTCTTCAACGTAAACCAGATGATATTTCTTGATCAGTCTTAAGATGAATTCTAACTGTTCACCGGAATCCCGTTTTTTCCCTTCCCTTCTATAAACATACATTTTTTTCTTCGAGTCCCACAAGGTGGAAGCCGCAACGTCAAGACCTAAGCCACATTCAAAACCAAGTTCATTACCTATCTCTTCACACGCATCAGCCAAAACATCCAAGGCTTCCAAGTTTCCAACATGTGCGACCCATGCGCCTTCAGCGCTTCTTCCACCGCCAAAGAGCTTGTCCTTCTTCCTTAAAATGGCACCGATTCTTTCGTGAATCTTAGCGTTTGCTGTGGCGGCGTCTGAAAAGGATTCAGCGCCGTAAGGAAGCACTAGAAACTCTTGAATGTCCGGTGCTTTTCCACTGGTGTGTCTTCCACCGCTTATCACGTTTCCAAGGGGATAAGGCAGTTCACGGACTATGTATCCGCCTAAATATTGAAACAGCAGTAAACCGTAGGAATTTGCCGCCGCTTCTGCGTTAGCAAGTGACAGAGCGAACGCTGTGTTTCCACCTATCACTCTGAAATCTTTTGAACCGTCAATCTCATGTAGTATTCTGTCAATTTCCTCTTGAAAGTCAGCGTTTAACCCAACAAGCTCTGGCACTATAGCCTCTTCCACTTTGCTTATGGCCTCGTCAACCCCGCCTTGAGGAAAGGGAGTAACCTCAGCCTTTCCACGACTGGCTCCTTCCGGAGCTGAAGCCCTTCCAAAACTTGAGGTTGTTACGACGTCTATTTCTATTGTTTCCTCTCCGCGACTGTTGAAAACTTTTCTTGCAACGATATCTTCAATAACGGTTGACATAAACACCATCTCAAACTAGCTAATAATAATAACTTCTGGCCTCTTTTCTTTTCTCAGCCTCTTCAAAGAAACGCAGAATCTCATCAATTATTTCCACATGTGACAACATCATCCTTCTGCAACAATATCTTTTTATCCCTAAACTATCCAAAACTGTTCCCGGGTTCTCTCCAGCCTTAACCCTTTTCGCAAACTCTTCCCATTTATCTCCAATCAGTCTGCCGCACGTGAAACATCTCACAGGTATAATCATATAACTCGCTTCCTTATCTGTAGCTTTTCTGGTCTCTAGCTCTTGCTCCTGGTCCCCCAAACTTTTTAGGTTCTTTCCGTCTTGGGTCTCCAACAAGCATGGTTCTGTCATATTTAACGAAAACAGTGCGCAAATGCTGACGTTTTGTCCATTTAAACAAAGCGTTTGCTATGGCCATCCTCGCAGCCTCTGCTTGACCCATATAACCTCCACCTGAAACCTTAACGTCTATGTCAAGTTGCCTCCAAACTTCATCTCCAGCTTGTATAAGCGGTTCCATGATCTTTTCCCTCGCAATCTCAGGTTCATAAATTTCTAACGGAGTCTTATTCACACGTATCCTTCCAACTCCCGGTTTGACAACAGCCCTCGCCATAGCTGTTTTCCTCTTTCCACTGACAACCAAAACTTTTTTCGCTGGCATATTTACTCACCCGACCACCCTATTTCCTTGGCGAACTCAGCCAGAGTAAAGTGGGGACACGTTAATTTCTTGGATGTTGCCTCCTCTAAGGTGTTCATTTCTAGACCTCTAAGCTCGTCAGGTATTCCAATAAAAACTTTGAGTCTTTTAAATGCTTGTTTGCCCTTAGGCTGTTTGTACGGAAGCATGCCTCTAACGGTTTTTCTGATTATTCTGTCCGGTCGCCTATAATGAAAAGGTCCTTTTCTTGGATGGCCAACCTCTAAGAAATCCTTTGCTTCTCTCACTTTGCTTTGTTTTTTCCCTGAAATCACGGCTTTTTCAGCGTTCACAACTATTATCGTTTCACCGTTTAACAGTCTTTTAGCGATTATGCTGGCCATTCTCCCAAGGATGAGGCCTTCCGCATTTATTATGGTTGCTTGCTCCGTTACCATCCGCATTTGGTTCACCCAATTATCTTAAGCTTTGACCCTTTCGGATTTTTCTTGACAAGCTCGAAGAATGATAGGCATTTACCTCTCACGGCTTTTATCTTTTCTCTTGCTTTTTCTGAAAACGCTAGGGCTGCAACAGTTATCGGATGGTCTATTTCTCCCACACCCAACACTTTGCCTGGAACCGCTACTGTTTCACGTTTTTCTGTGTATCTGTTTAAACGGCTTATGTTTACCGCTGTTCGTCTTCTCCGAGGCTTTGCTAGGCGTTCAGCGATGTCCTTCCATATTTTAACCTTGTTTTCCCCGCTTTGTTTCCTTAGAAAGCGTATAAGCTTTACCAGTTCAGGGTTCGCCGCTTTAATCTTTTTCAATTTTCGCCACCTTTACTTGACTCACAAGCTCGTTTAACTGTTTGTCTAAGATTTTTAGAGCCTCACTGATTATCCTCTCCGGTGGAAGCACACCCGTAGATTCTATGTTGAATATGAATGCACTGTCATCCCAACTTATCTTTATAGCGGAAGGATTCTGGGGACATGCGTCCATGCAGTCTTGACATAATGTGCAAGCCATTAAGTTGCGGACCTCTATTTTGTCTCCGTTTTTGGCTAAAACTCTTCTCGGACATATCTTAACGCATTCTCCACAAGCATCACAGCGCTTACTGTCGATTTTTATCTTTGGAAAATACTTGTACGTGCACATTGAAACGGGCTGCCACTTCGCGTGTTTTTTCCCTTTCCCAAGCCTTGCGTAGGCTTCAAGCCTCAGCTTTTGTTCCTTTGCAAGTTTCACTATGGGTATTTTATCGCTCACGGGCACTATGTCAGGGTTTTCCGAAACCAAATCCCCCGAGTAAACAACTTGTGTCCCTTCCTTTGCCTCCACATCAAGTGTAAGCGTTACCCTGCAAAGGGGACACCCGAATTCACTTTTACACGGACACTCCTCAGGTAAGTTGTAACTATCCAGATCTGTTTTTAAGGGAATAAGTCCAAGTCTGTGAGCGATTATTTCATCGTGTAACACGGAAGAATTCTCAATTATTACAACGTCATCTATTGCCATGCAGGGGACTTCGGCGATTATTAGTCTTCGCAAGGTGTTCATAAAAGCGGCGTCGGTTTCTCGGATAAGTAAACGCATGTTCACGCCGTCTTTTTCAAGCACTTTAACTTCCACTTACTAAACACTCCGTGAATGTTACAATTTATTTGTGTCGTTCAATAGAATACTGGTGAATTATTTCAACTTTTCTATCAGAGAATGAGAAGAAGAAAAACCGGGACAGGTCTGATTTTAAACTCTTCTTCCCCTTCTCCCACCAGCTCTTCTTGTTCCGTCATGAGGAATAGGTGTAACCTCTTCAATTCGCCCTATGCGAAAACCAGTTCTCGCCAAAGCTCTTATGGCTGCTTGTGCTCCCGCTCCAGGTGTCCTCGGTCCTGAGCCTCCAGGGGCTCTCACCTTTATGTGTATGGCTGTTATTCCCTTGTCCTTGGCTGTTTCCGCCGCCGCTGTGGCTGCCCGCATGGCTGCGTAGGGGGAAGATTCCATTCTGTCGGCTTTTACGAACATTCCTCCGGAGGTTCTTGCTATCGTCTCCGCTCCGGATATATCAGTTATGTGCACTATTGTGTTGTTGTATGAACTGTAAATGTGAACTACTCCCCACCTCTCTTTTTTCCCTGAACTGCCTCCGCTGCTGCTCATTCTATTCCTCTCCTTTTGTTTCCTCTTCCGGTTTGGTTGTAGCAACCACAGTTATTGTTTGACGTATGGGGTGACTGGGATTTGTGAGCGGGCTTTTAGACGCGTAAGTTATCTGGTTTTCTTCCTTCTTTGCCACAAGATAGCTTGGCACAGTTACCCTTCGATTTCCTATGGCTATGTGCCCATGGGTTATTAGTTGGCGGGCTTGATGGATTGATTTGGCTAAGCCTTTACGGAAAACAATTGTCTGAAGTCTCCGTTCAAGAATGTCCTCTATTCCCAAGTCTAAAACATCGTCTAAAACCGCGGTTTCACGGAGAATTCCAAGCTTTTTCAGCTTGGTTAGAAGTTCTTTCTCCATCTTTTCACGTTCTTCAACTGATTTTCCTAGCAACGAACGGGCTGTCCCTCTAAATTTTGACAGTGTGGTTTTGTGGCGCCACAATTCACGCTTGTTCCGTAAGCCGTATTGACCTAAAAGTTTAAGCTCCTCTTGTAGAACATCTGTTCGCCACGGAAACCTTGGAGCTTCATATTTTTTCCTCTGTTTTTTAGGGTCACCCATAGGCTACCTTCCTCTCTTTTTCACCTTTACTCCAACAGTCTTTCCAGTTCTTCCAGTCGTTCTTGTTCTCTGTCCGCGAACCTTCAAACCGTAGGCATGACGGTATCCACGCCAAGATTTGATATTCTTCATCCTCTCAATATCAGTCTTTGTCTTCAGAACCAAATCAGCACCTATAAGGTGCAAGTCTTTTCCAGTCTCCAAATCTTTCCTTCTGTTCAAAAGCCAACTGGGCAGTCCAAAACGTGTCGGCTCCTTTATCATCTTTTCTATCTTTTCAATTTCAGCGTCTGTTAGAAAACCAGCCCTTTTTTCCGGATCTATACCAGCTTTTTTCGCTATGACGTTTGCGAGGTTTAGGCTTATCCCCTTAATTTTCCTCAAGGCATAAGGCACCTTGAGAGTGCCATCTACGTCAGTATCCGTTATCCTTAGTATGTGCCTAAACTCTCTTGACATCTATTGCCATCCTACACATGATTACTCGAAGCTAAACTACGAAATAAGCCTATTTTATTTAAACCTTATTATAATCCGATGGATACTGAAAGAGAAAATTTGTTTATTTTAATAGCGGTGGCCTATCGGGGCTACCAAAACCTCCTTCGCCCGCTATGGTGTCTGTTGAAGTGTAGTGATAGCCGTCGATTGTAGTATGTTCTATGGCTTGTTTATGTGGGTTCACAAGTGTTGTATCGTGAAGGTGTAATGTGCAGTGGTTATAATCGTTGGAGTGATTGTGGCTTTGCTGCTGATATATATAAAAGGCGGATCAGAAGATAGTTTAGAGGGAAACCGCGATGAGCGGAGCTGTTCTTGAGGACAGAGTTGCTGAGGCTTTTAAGAAGAAAGGCTACATCGTTTTCACCCGTCGAAACCACTGTGATGTTTTAGCTGTCAAGCCTGACATGTCTCTGGCTTATCTTGTTGAGTGTAAAGA
>Ga0180298_1000272_pt1 | contig 12221 bp, 12 predicted proteins | sample GuaBasSediGuay13_FD_121800 | JGI IMG/M metagenome (GOLD analysis project Ga0180298, IMG submission 121800) | Subseafloor sediment microbial communities from Guaymas Basin, Gulf of California, Mexico - Guay13, Core 4488-10 , 4-6 cm | ecosystem: Environmental > Aquatic > Marine > Hydrothermal...
AACAGAAACGGCACATGGAAAAGGAAACACAAGTTTAACATAAGAAATTTGGATGAATGGAACAAGCTTAAAACTGCGATAGAGCAGCTTCTTCCAAAACTTGTTTCAAGATAGTTTTTCTGAATTCAAAATCAGAATCTGTAATTAAATAATTTTATTAATGCACCCTTCTAACAAACAAAAGAAGGCGGAACATCATGAAAGCTGAACAAGAAACACGAGAAGAAGATACGGACTATGATGAAGAAGAATTTACACAGGAAGAAAATGCTCCACAAGAGCGAACAATAGAGGATGAAGAGCATCCAGTTGTTGAAGAAGCTGTCATGGAAGAACCCGCAGAAGAGCTGAAAGAAGAACAAACAGAACAGGGAGAGGAACAGACGCGAGAGAGGATACAGCGAGCCGTAAACAACGGAATAAACAATCAGGAAAACAATGGAAGTTTCGTGCATGGGCTTTCTGTAGGGCTCGGGTTGGGATGCATAGCCACGTTTGTCATCATATGGGTCGCGGTGTTTTTCACCCCGCAACTTCCTTCGAGTGTAACCTATGAAGCTATGCTCTCGGTGTTCATTTATCCAATGATATACTTGTTGGCAGCGGGCTTAATCGCGTTAACAGCCGGCATAGTGAGAGAGTATTACGTGAGAAAAAGTCGGTTTTAAAACCCCGTAGCTTAGATAAAAGCCAATATGTTCCTTTAGCCACACAGCGTGAACTCTTTGCGAATAAACTTTAATACGTATATTTTTCTCCACCAGCCAGAATTCGCTCCAAAGCCATATTAAAGTTTATCATTCCCTCATTCGTCTTGGCTGATACTGGTATTAGCAGAAACCTTAAGCCAAGCTGGTAAACGGCTTTCATCATGTTCCTGCTTAACAAACGCCTTGTTCCTTGAAGTTTCTCTTCAATCGCGTGTTCCAAAGCCTTAGGTTTAGCCGACCAGTCCACGATTCTGTCAACTTCCTCCTTTGGAAGCAAATCACATTTCGACAACACGTGCACTTGAGGTAGAAAGAAGCGATTGTAAACAGCCGCGGATAAGAAAATGTTTGAAACGTAATTTAACGGGTTTAAAGAGAAAACAGAGTCAAACAAGTAAACTATTGCTTTAGGCTCCCTTGTAAGCTCATTAGCAATGTAAGGACCGCTCTCCCTAAAAGCAAACAACTCCATTTGTCCAGGCGTGTCCACCAAAACAACATCAGCTTTCAAGCTCTCAACCTCAGAAGAAATTCGTTCAATCTGATCGGCTATCAAATCTGCAGCCATTATCAATGCACCGTTAGGACCTAAGCGATATTCATCCATCAAAGCTTCCACGTTGATGTAATCCCGCACGTCTACATCAGGCGTGTAAGGAAGCGTTAATGCTCCCGGGTCTAGGTTTACAACCGTGACGTCTTGTTTTGATTCTTTTAGCCATTCGTTGAATGTTGCCGTTAAGAGGGATTTTCCAGAACCAGCCGTTCCTATGATAAAAATTACAAACAACCTAATCACCTTTCAGCAAGGTATATGCTTGAGAGTATCCATTGTCTCTTAAGTAAAAGTCTTTCCGTTAAGTTGGGATTTCTGGCGGTTGAGGTTCCAAACCTGGTTGGTTTTTTCTCGATATCAAGAATATGAACAAACCTATGCAAACTAATATTATAGTCATAACCCCTAACAAAACGAAAAATACGGACATAACCGTTATGTTTTGAATTGTACTGTCTGCTCCAGCGTAATCACCGTTTCCAGACCAGCTTACGCGAATATAGTATATGCCAGCTCTTTCAGTCCTCCAAGTGTATGTGAAGCTTCCGTTAACATCGGTTTTAACAGTGTCCATAGTCGTCCATGGAAACCCGTTCACCTTAACATAAATCGTGATGTTTTCGCTCTGTATGCTGGGTGAAAGTTTTCCGAAAAGAGTCACGGTGCTGCCTTGAATAACGTACGAAGATGAAGTCGTCAACGTTATTGCCGACGCTGCTAAGGTTTTGTAGCTCGCAGTAACCTGTCCTGGAGCGATCTGTTCACAGTTTTCAAGAGTTATTATGTGGGGGGAGGCGTATCGTAAGCTGTCTGGGCATTCACCGACTCTCCATCCGTTCCTCCAGTTGTCACCAGTGCATTCAGCTACATAGTACTGAACGCCGTTGTTGTCTGTTACATAATAGGCTTGTCCTCTCACGTCGTATGGTTTATGGGATAAATGGACACCGATGTTCATGTGTTCCTCACTTTCATAGTATAAAAGCACAACATCAAGTCCGCCAGCCTTCAGTATAGAAGCCGCTATATAACTGAAAAGGTCGCAGTCCCCTTGATTTTCAACGATGGTTTCAACCGGATACTTAGCTGGCAGCGTTTCCTTGTATGGTATTTGATGAACGATCATTAAAACTCCGTTTGCGAAGTCTTCATCATCCGTGTATATTTTCCAGAGGTTTTCAGCTATTGGTTTCAACGAGTAGGGTGTGACAAACTTTGCAAAGTCGCTGTTTGAACTTAATCTGTGATTCTTATCTTTGTAATATTCACAAAGGGACTGCGAGACAGCAACGTTAAGCCTGTAATGTTTCAACCCGTTTGGACTATCCAAAAGTTGATACGAAAGATTGTATGTTTCAGCTAGGCAGCTTGAAAAAAGAAAGACAGCAACCAACGAAAAGGTTATCGTTAACACTGTTACCCTTGACAGCTTAGAACTCAAAGTTTTCCCTCAAAAGTGTTGTTCTTATGCCGATTTATGGTTCTTATGAACCTCAAATCAATAGTTAAAATTTGAAATGGTTGCTAGGACACCCGGATTTCCAATCATCTATCAGTGTCTAGCCTGCCCCTCATCGCAACCACAATTTTGTACTCTTCTCTCCCTAATAAAGCTAAAATGATTAAGATAAATAGGTTATATCTGTCTCACTTTTCCGTTTGGTGGTAATTACCGCTTTCAAACAGAGCTAGGTTTTTTCTTTAAAACTCTGATTTTTCCCCCGTTTTTCTGCACCAATTCTGAAAGTTGAATTATGGCTTTTCCAAGGCGGTTTTTCGCGGTTTTCGAGTTTTTAGCCGTTGTTGAAAAGTGAACTTCAATGTGTGGTTTTCTCTCCTCACCTTTCGGGTGAGACTTTATGTAAACATATGGATTGTCATGCATGACTCTGTCTATTAAAGGAGCCAAAGTTGACTCCATGATGCCGTCTGCGTGTATGCTTGTTTCAAAAAACATCACCTTGCCAGCCTTCTTCAACAAAGGCGCAACAGATTCCTCAAAGATAGCCTCCATTTCCCGAGGGACACCTGGTAAAGCTATCAGAAATGTACCCTCGACATCCAACTTTACACCTGGAGCTGTACCGACGGGATTAGGCAGGGGTTCTGCTCCCTTGGGAAGCGTAGCCATCTTGACTCTGGGCGGGGTCAGTTCCACTTTCTCGATTTTTCCCTCTTTGAAGTATGTGTCATACTTTTCCTTGACCATCTCCAAGGCTTTCTCGTCCACCTCGAGTTTACGGTTTAGAGCTTTCGCTATTCCTTGCAAGGTTTTGTCGTCAAAGGTTGGACCTAACCCACCGGTTGTTATTATGAACTTTGGCTTTCGTTTCAAAGCTTCTTGTATAACAGTAGCTATTTTGTCAACTTCGTCGCCTACAACTGTTATCCTCTCAACCGCTATTCCAAGCGTGGTGGCGCGCTTCGCCAACCACTGAGCGTTTGTGTTTAAAGTTTTACCTATCAACAGTTCATTGCCTACGCAGATTATTTCCATTATCGGTTGGTTCATTCCCTTTTTCTCCCTTTTAATCGAATGTTACAATAGATAAAACTGTCTTGCCCCTTTTATGCGGTTTGCTAACTCACATTTAAAACACTATGCTTTAACGGTTTTACCTTTTTTTGCTAAGCCACCATTTGAGGTATTCCTTTCTCCGCTTCTGTCTTTCATCCTCTTCAGTGTCTACGGCTGGTCTAAGCTTAGCCCTCAACTCCATCAGCTCCTGCTGTGTCAGTGAAAGTCCGCAGCTTTTACACACATAGCGTTTAAGTGAGGAAACGTATACCATTTCACCGCCACATTCCGGGCAATACGGCATTATTGTTCCCTTTTCCGTTATCAATGAAAACTTTCTCTAGGAAATAGCTTTCGCTTGTTCCTTCACGCTTTATGTTATAAAATTCGTTAAATTAACTTCCTTTGCCAGTTGAACAGCTCTTTTCATCTCATCCTTTGTCAATCTTCTCCGCAGTTCTGGAATTTCATACGCCCGCCACTCCGGTCTGTACTGAAACATAATGTTGACTCTTGTTTCTACGCCTAGGTTTTTCGCTATCCATTCCACTATGGGTTTCACGCAACACTCTAGATGATTGGGCAAAACAAGTATGCGAATTATGAGTTCACCGTATCTCCTCGCCTCCAGATGGTTTCGTGTGCAAGCCTCCCAATAGTTCGGCGCGTCGGAGATTCTCTCCGCGCAATCGCCTGGTCCATACTTGAAATCTAACAAGTAGACATCAACGAATCCGACTAAAAGCCGCGCTGTTTCTGAACTGTAATAACTGTTAGAGTTCCAGACAATTGGAACGTTTACGTTAACATACTTGAATGTTTCAAGCCACTGTTCAAGCCAAGGTGTTGGCTCTCCACCTACAAGATTAACGTTTCTACAGCCGCTTCTACGCAAACGTTCAACCTCTCTTGCCAACTGTTCAGTCGTGTATGTTTCTCCCTTCTCAAACCACTGAGATATCGTCCAATTCTGGCAGTGTCTACAACGCATCGTGCAGCCCACGGTGAAGATTGTTCCAGAAGGCACAAGTTCCGGTTCTTCACCCATATGTTCAAAGATGCTTGAAACCATTATTTTTGCGCCGCATCTGCAATATCCAGTTTGATTCTCCGTTCTATTAACACCACATCTTCTTATGCAGAAATGACAATTGGTGAGAATTCTTTTTGCGATTTCAATTTTCAGATCTAAATATGACTTTTCAGGAGTCTCTACATCCTCTAAGTTTTTCAGTTTTGCGTCGACTTCTCTTTCAACCTTGTAAAATTCCTTTGTGAGCTTCTCATGTTTTCTCCATAGCTCTTCGCTGGAGTCTTCATTGCTGAACTCGGCTGGAATTTTTTTCGCTATTACGAACTTTGCTGGCTTCTCGTTTTCCATAACAGCAAAGTATCTAGCTAAGCTTCTTCTAGCCTTCTTGTTAGTTAGCACAGCCGCAGCGTTTGGACGGAGAATTCTCCACATTTCCCTTCAAAATAATATTTCATCAAAAAGGTTATTAAAACAAGGTGTACGGATAAGCATATCCGCTGGGATAAAGCTTGCCCTTTATCGGAATCTGCTGTCCGCAGGCTGGACAACGCATGTCCTTCGTTAGATTCCACTTTGTGATTTGGAAACTGAAACGTTTAATCAGTAGTTCGTTGCAGTTTGGACAGTAAGTGTTTTCGTAGGGGTGTCCGGGCACGTTTCCAGCGTACACATAGTTCAATCCAGCTTCTTTTGCGGTTGTATAGGCTTTCTCTAAGGTTTCAATGGGGGTTGATGGGATATCAGTTAGTTGATAGTCAGGATGAAAACGCAGAAGGTGGAACGGAATATCCTTACCAAGTGTATCTCTTATCCAAACTGCAAGCTCTCTTATCTTCTCTATGGAATCGCCTATCTTCGGTACAACCAGGTTTGTGATTTCCACGTGAATATTGTTCCTCCTCATTTCCTTTAATGATTCGAAAATAGGCTCCACGGATGGAACAGCGGAGAAAACCCTGTAAAAATCAGGGTCTCCTGCACCCTTAAAATCCACGGTTGCAGCGTCCAAATAAGGTGCTATAGTCTTCGCGGCTTCCGGTGTCATATACCCGTTCGTTACGAAAGTGTTGAAGAATCCTACTTGACGGGCAAGCTTGGCTGTGTCATACGCGTACTCAAAAAATATCGTTGGCTCTGTGTACGTGTAGGTTATCCCTTGGCAACCGTTGTCCCTCGCGGCTTGAACAACGTCTTTCGGTGGAAAATCCCTACCTTGTATCTGCTTTTCTTGACTTATCATCCAATTGTCGCAGAATTTGCAGCGGAAATTACATCCAATAGTGGCAATGGACATCACAGAAGAGCCTGGATTAAAATGGTAGAGAGGTTTTTTCTCCACAGGGTCTACACACGCCGATATTGCTTTGGCATAAACAAGCGAGTAAAGTTTTCCATCCTCGTTTTTCCTCACCAAGCAGAATCCTGTTCCTCCATTATTTATGATGCATCTTCTGGCGCATAGGTTGCATTTTACTTTTTTATCTTTCAATTTTTCGTATAACATCGCTTCATGTAGTTGCATCTCAACTTCTCCATCAATTTAATGTGTACTTCCTCTTGTAAACCTTTACTTGAAAACTTGTTTTTACACACTTTTCATGGAGTCCTCTTTTCTTCTTTTATCTCAAAGACAAAAGGCGGATTAGCCGTTTTTACGTCCAACTTTATGTTTAACAATTCCTCTAAAAACCCAGCCCACAATTCAGGTTCACTTATGAAGGGCGCTTTTATAAGGATATACTTGTCTTTTAGGAAGAAGTCGCCGAATCCTTGCACTCTCAACCTTTTGAAGATATCCTGCCATTTCTCATGATTTGACGCTTGAATACCTAGGGTTGCCTCCATGGAAACTTTCATTGCGTCGCCCATTTCTCTTCCGATTTCCCGCCTTTTTTCATCTGGGATTTGTTGGAGGAGAATGTTAATTAATTCCACGTTTACAAAGGCTATTCTGCTTATTCCACAGTAGTATTCGCCTGGAAAACGCCAATCATAAATCATCATGCTTCTGTAAACGTCTAGCATTTTTGAGATTAAAGGTTTGATTCCAGGCTCCTTCCCCTCTCTGATAAGAGAATCAATGAACCCCCTTTCTTCTTCATTCAAAATTATCGTTGTTCTTCTCGCCTGTTCCTTATCCTTCTTCAGAAATTTTTCAGCTTTCCTCTCTTTAGATTGCATAGTTGTTATATCTTTGTACATATTATATATGTTTTATTCCTTAAGCGTACACAACGAAGAGTTTTAACCAGATGCAAGAAATAGAGGTAAAACGCACGGTTTTATTCAGAGATAACCTTCTTTTTGATCAGAAAACAGAGCAGTGCCAAACCGATTATAAAAAGTGTGAACCCTGAACCCATGGAAATGAAAAAGTCTATTTCCAAAATTTTTATGAGCACGTAAACTATGTAGGTTGGTCCAACGAATATTAGAAAAACCGCTAATAACGTGAGAAAAGTCTTCCAGAATTTCGAAGTCAAGTCAAACTTGGCTGATGTTTTTACTTTATCTTTGGGTTTCCCCTTGCTCATGTGCATTCCAACTTTAAAATTAACACGTACGTTTTCTCTTATAACCCTTCCTTCACCTCGTTTCCCAAAGCCTTCATCAAAAACTTAAAGACGGAGAAGGCTGCTCCACGATCCGCCGTTAAACCCGTTGTTGAACCTAAGAGGCTTACACCTTCTATACCGCGTTCCTTTGCAAGTCCCAAAATCAAACCGGTTGCTCCCAAAATTTTCCCTTTACTGTATATCACTGCACCTTTTTCCATGAACTCCCTTGCAAGCCTAGGCGAAGTGGCGGCGACATAAACTTGCGCTTTCTCCTCTGAGATAGGAACCCCGCCAATCGTTACAATGAACTTGCAACCGTATCTTTCAATGAAGTCCAATATTTCACCGCATAGCTCATAATGAGCAACAACATCGTCAAAAGAAGGCTGCGTGTCCCCCGTCATTATAATAAAATCATTTTTCTCCATAGGCGCAGCGTAAAACTCGTAACGCGGCAAACGACAAATCCCCTTAGAGTTAACGGAAACATAATCCGGAAAAGACGGCGAATACAACTCTGCAAAAGGCTTGGCACTACAAAACTTAACGAGAAGATAAGTAGCGATCTTGCCGACGTTCCCAAAGCCTGGAAGCCCCTGAACAAAAATTGGATTTTCAAAAACAGGATTGAAAATCTGACGCAGATAAGGCTTGTCCATTTCCAATAAACACTCTCAGAGTCAATAAAGAGTTTAAACCATGCTTAAAACGTTTACCTAAAACCTATGCTGTTCCCTAAAAGATTTAAGAAACCTTTCATTCATAACATGAAATAGCGGGGTGGGGTAGCCAGGATTAGCCCGCTGGGCTCATAACCCAGAGATCGGTCGTTCAAAAGGAAGCCAGTGTGTCTGGGCCTCCTGAAAGTCGACCCCCCGCTACCAAATTAAAAAAGTTATGTAGACACAAATTATTCAGAAATAAAACCTTATAAAAAAGGGGGAAGATGGAAAGTCTTATTTAGGAATGGCGTGTGTGCAATGCCAGCGGTGTAATGGTCTAAGTAAAGTAAATCCGCCGATGTACCAGTAATCAAAGTCTAAATCGTGAATCCATGCGATTGCTACACCGTACTTTGGAGATTTTACATATGCAAAATAATTTATTGAGAAGACATTAGAAGACCATAAGGGTGTTGCTGGATCAGTGATGTAGATGATCTCTAATTTGTAATATTCGCTTTTGTCGAAGTAAACTCCATATCCGTCTATCAGTATAGTGTAATCGCCAGTTCCATTAAGAGCCGCACTGATTATGGTTGCTTCTGGTGAAGCTCCTGTTGCACCCTTCCAATCTATGGTTCCGTCTGGGCATAAAATAATTAGGTCTAGGTCGCTTGTTGCCCATTTGTCCCAATCTCGCCACCAAGAGAGTATGACAAAGGCTATTCCATTTTCGTCTGGAATGTTAAAGGTGTAGAAGTCGGTTTCTCCTTCCTTTATTGAACCATAATAGGTTTGGATTGTGCCAGGGTATACTTCAACTTGCGCTTCTGGAATGTACGTGCCTCTGTTGCACAGAAAAACATTGTTTCCAAAGCTTGCAACCCGTTGTTCTGTTACTTCAACTTTTAGTTCACCAAAAGAAATTTCGCCATAACTGGAAAAGTCGGTTGTGAGAACAAGGCGAACTACTCCGGGCTGGAAGTCTGTGTCTAGGCTTACTATGAGTTCAGAGTCACCTATAAACCATTGTGGTTCTCCAATTAGGTAGTCGCCAATGCCGTCTCTAGCTGCGGTGGTTAAATAGACGTTGTAAGTGTCTCCAAATTTTGGGTTCCAATCTGAGGGTTCAACGCCTGTAATTGTAATTTTTACGGAGTCAACTTCACTGTTTACTCTGAAGTAAAAGTAAGCGTATCTTGCTGGTTCGACTACCATATCTTCGAAAATAGCAACACCGTCGTCCAGCGTGGTTATTTCTACCGGTGGAAACCAAATATCACCTATATGATGGTTCCATGGATAAGTTTCAGGTGATAGCGTTTCAGGTAATGTTTTAAAGATCTTTAATGAATTATATGCGTTGATATATCCTGCGCCTTGTTCTATTTCAGTAAATCCAGAAAGTGGATCTGCTCCTTCGATTATGGCTGTTTTAAGATGCCATGGATCATAGTTTAATTCGTGTGTTTTTCCGTAGCTTACTAGAAGCGCTGCTATACCAGAAGTTTGTGGACATGCAAAGGATGTGCCCCATCCAAGTCCAAGCGTGTAAGGTACGCCATAAGCCCACATTGCCCAGCCTGGAAGATAGCTGAACAGAAGTGCTGATGCAGTAGCGATTACGTCTGGTTTTTGTCGGCCATCTGAAGTTGGGCCTTTGCTTGTGAATTCGTAAAGGCCTATCTCGTCATGGGGCCAATAATAGTCACCCGGAATTCCAGCGCCCCATAATGCTATATTTCCATAAGCTCGTTCGTGAATTGGGTCAGCCGCACCGCCTGTCGTTATACAAGTTTTTGCAGTGCCCGGTGAACCAACAGTTATTGGTGCTGGTCCCTCGTTGCCAGCAGCTACTGACACTAGTATTCCTGCTTCTGTTGCAGCGTCTACAAGAAGATCTTCTGGGTCTTCGCCTGGTGCGCCAACTCCTCCTCCAAGGCTCATACTCATTACATTAATGTCATATGTGCCGTTTAGTTTTAACTGTATAACGTGATCCATTCCAGCCATTACCAGAGAGCTAGGTATTCCACCGCCTGTATGGTCGAAAACCTTTACAGCATATATAGAAGCTTGAGGTGCAACACCGAATACGTAAAGATGGATATAACCATCCTCATCTTTATAGCCGCCTTCTGGGAAGTACTTTAAGAAGGATTCACCCCACGAATGGCCTGGTGGAAATATCAGTTCAACGTGATTCACTATGAAACCTGCGCATGCAGTCCCATGTGGATAATTAGTTGGAGCGCCGTATCCTTCCCATTCAGTGCCGACGTCCCAGCTTAAATCTACTCCACCAATAACGTTAGTGGTACCATCTGAAAAAGTATACCAGGGGTAATAAGTGCGACCCGTGTCGGGATCTGTCCAAGGTTCAACCCAGCAACCTGTATCTATAATTGCAACTGTACTGCCCTCTCCGTAGTTGGCTTCCCCCCATGTATCTTCTGCATGAGTTAATTCTGCAACAGCAAATGTGCTAGGTACAACTGTGCCTACTGCTTCCACGTCAACTGGATTAACAGCAACATCTTCGTTTAAAATCACAGTATCCTCACGGAACGGCCCTAAGTTATATTGAGCTTTCACAGGGTTTGTTGGACCTTGTTTCATATAACGCATAGTATCTTTGAAGATTTTAACAACATTGGGATTTTCTGCTAACTGCAAGATTTTATCTGTAGGAATAGAGGCCGCTAAAGCCTCAACGCTTTTATATACATGTGAAACTTTTCCGCCCAAGTTTTCAATTTCTGCTATAACTTTAGCATTATCAGTTGTTTGGACAACTATGTTAATCGGTTCAGAGGTTAACTCCTTTAAAGATTCAACGACGGTTGTTGTCAATTTCTGAACAGAATTAGCTGAAACAACATTGTTAACAGAGGAACCTGCCATAGGTGCAAGAATCGCAATTATCGATGTAAACAGCATCGCTGAAAGCATTAATGCTTGAATTTTACCTTGTCTGAAGCAAGCGTACGATATGTTGAACATTTAGATATTCTCTCCTTCTTATTTTAAGCATTTAAAACAATTATGTCAAGTACTTATGAATTTTATGGAATTTTCTTCTATTGATTTTTGAAATGTTTCATCAAACTTTAATGATTCGAAATTCTTTTATTTAGGTTTTCTCACTTCTAGATGTGGTGATATCTGTGAGTGAAGAAGTAGAGAAGGTTGTTAAGACAAGCGTAACTCTCACTCGGAATCTGTGGGAGAAGGCTAAGATAGAGGCTTTAAGGCGTGGGTTAACCTTAACTGAGGTTGTTGAGGCTGCCCTTAAGAAATGGCTTGAACTAGCAGAGAAAGAAGGTAAAGAGAAGGGTGGAAAGAAGTGATGATTCTGTCCAAGCTTTTGTTGTTACTCATCGGCATTTTGATAGGTGAGTGTTGTTTTCGCTTGTATTGCTCCGCATGGAACGGAAATCATTACCGAGTTGGCTGGTAACATGTTGGATGCTTTCGCAGAAACTCGCGAGGGCATGGAAGAACTAGCGAGGCTTATGGAGAAACAGAAGCCTGAAACAATTGTTTTAGCAACTCCCCACGGTCTTCGTTTGGAATCAACGATAGCTGTTGTAACCGCAGAGTTCACTGAGGGAACCCTAGAAGCGAACAAGCAACAAGTAAAGCTTCGATGTAGGTGTGACCGACAATTAGCAAAGAAGATTCTTGAGAACGCTAAAAAATTGGAAATTCCGGTTGTAGGCGCAAATTATGGGACAAGTGAAGAACCAAGCTCCTCTATGCCCATGGATTGGGGTGCACTGATACCATTGTGGTTTTTTGTTGGACCCAGCTCTAATAAACCAGAGGTTGTAATCGTGGCTCCCTCAAGAGAGCTTCCATTTGAGGTTCTCATCAGATTTGGCTCTGTCATAGCTGAAACGGCAGAGGCTTCTGGGAAAAAAGTTGCGTTTGTAGCTAGCGCGGATCAAGGGCACGCTCACGCTGCTGATGGTCCTTACGGTTTTCATTCAGCGTCTGCAAAAATTGATGAGATGGTTAAACGTGCTGTTTTACAGAACAACTTAAAACCTTTGTTTAGTTTGCCACGGAAGTTTATAGAAGACGCTAAGCCTGACAGTTTATGGCAACTGGCAATTTTGCAAGGCATTTTGGAGCGTGTTCCGATGGAGGCGCGGTTGATATCCTATCAAGTGCCCACATAC
>Ga0180298_1000279_pt1 | contig 12073 bp, 9 predicted proteins | sample GuaBasSediGuay13_FD_121800 | JGI IMG/M metagenome (GOLD analysis project Ga0180298, IMG submission 121800) | Subseafloor sediment microbial communities from Guaymas Basin, Gulf of California, Mexico - Guay13, Core 4488-10 , 4-6 cm | ecosystem: Environmental > Aquatic > Marine > Hydrothermal vents...
AACTTTGTATTTCCATTTGATATTCCCGCTGCTTGCATCAAGTGCATAAAAGCAATTGTCCCAGCTTCCGAAGTATACTGTTCTGTCATCCACATAAGGCGGAGAGGTTATCATCCCATCTGCATTAAACGTCCATATTTTTTTGCCATTTTCAGCATCAATGCAATAACATATATTTTCAGAAGTGGCGTAAATTTTTTTGCCAGCAACATGAGAAGGATAAGCTGTAGAATTCGTATCAAAATACCATATCTCCTTTCCATTTTCCTGGGAGATGCAGTATAACCCGTCTTCAGTTCCAATAATAACCGAATCATCATTTATAATGGGCTGAGAAGATACATCTGCATCAAAATTCCATTCGACATCTCCGTTTTCATTTAAAGAGTAAAGCCCTCCGTCAGTCCCAACAAAAATATTTCCATTGTTATATGCCGGCATGGCGGCTCTTTCGCCCATAACCTTATTCCACAGGAGATTGCCGTTTTCGTCGAAGGCATACAGCTTTCCGTTATCTGTTGAAACGTAAACTGCATCGCCTCCTGCCGCAATGGATGCGCTCTCGGAATTGCTTCCGCCCATATTGTATTCCCATTCAACGACTGCATCCTTTCCTTCAAAAGATTGCGGATGGTACAGAAACTGGGGCTGCGACGAAAGCCCAAAAATTTTTATCCATCCCGCAGGCGGCACATCAACCACGCCTCTCAAATTTGGCTGGAGCGAAGAGGTGTTCCATACATCGCCATGAGGATTTCCCCAGAACGCCCACAAGCCGTTATGCTGAAGGAGATAGCTATCTGTGAGCTTACAATCAGTCGAAAAATCAGTTATCGGAGGGTTTGACATAAGTTTTTTTACCTCCTCTACATCAATTTTCCCGTAATTTTCGTTCCCGAACTCCTCGAATTTTATGTCTCTGTCCGAAGGGAAATATTTCAGCGTGTAATACTCATAGCCGGATGTGTTGAAGAGCGTATGCAATACCTTAAAAAATGCGCCCTTCATACTTTCAAATCTTAATTGCTCCCTCCTTACAGATGGATCCATCGGATTGTTCGCAGACCAGTAAAAGCCGTTTTTTGTTCTCCATACCGCACTTTCATACAATCCGAGTTCAAAACGTGCAATCTCTCCGTTCTTTGTATCTCCGATAAGCCATACCGCATTCATGACACCGTTGTTGTCCGTCCTCATATATCTGAGCACGTCATCAATATTTTCCCCGTACTGAAGAGCCATCCTCGTTCTTATTGCAAGAGGCATGCCATTCTTTTTCCACAGCCCCTGCGGGCATGTTGTTTCAATAAGTATTATGCCCTTATCATTCTGCCAGTAATCCTCATCGCTCCATATGTATCCTGGTGAGGTGCCTATAATGATTCTGTTCCCCTGTGAGGGAACGATATCTAAAATCACATTCCATCTCTGTGCAATGTAATATGTATACCACCAGCCGCCGCACCACACGGAATCTGCGGCAACAACCTGACCGTTAGTGGTGGCATCTCCTGTGGCAATGAAACCGTCGCAGTGGTGCACAGGAGGATAGCTTGCCAGAGATGATATAAATTCGTTTTCCTTATTTTCAAGCTCAGGGGCAGCGCCAAGCAGATCATAAAACAATGTGCGGAGAGGATGTATGCTTTTCACAGGATTCACAAGTATGGACATAAGCTCGTACATTTCGTTAAGCGTCAGTATATCTTCATATGTGACTTTCTCGCCGAACATCTCGCCGCCTCTGGCTGCCACGGCGTCTGCTATGCCCTTTATCTCTGATTTGTATTCTGCCGGATATTTATCCCAGAAAATATTCATTGCTCTATTCCTGCAATAGTTCCACCATATGCTTGATATTTTTTCATATCTGGCTGATGACTCGTTGATATGGATATACTTCAGCGCAATCGGGCAGTTATGGATGACATTGCTCCAGCGGTAGAGCATGTCCATGATTTCGGGATAGAGAAGGTAACCGTGCTGGTAGCCTCGTTCATATGCATCTCCCTCTATGTGAACGTAGATAAAGCCGTTCATGTTGTATCTGTATCCGTTTCCATACGAGGCTGCATTTTCTGAAACGGCAGGGACATAATCGCTTGATGGCAGCACCCCTTCAGGAACTGCAGATGCAAATGCTGGCAGTAAAAGTATTGTCATTACGGCAATCCCAAGGAATTTCATCAATACTGCATCAGGAAGCAATAAAAATAATCTTCGATTGTAAAATATTGTTTTGTATGAATGTTTAATTTCCAGCATCAGTAGGGGCAGAAGGTGCGGGTGCCAAATTTACAATGTACACTTCTATCTTATTATCTACAATAACGGCTCCAGCATTTCCATAATATGCTGCTGCTGTGATTGTATAGGGTGCTCTCAATCCCACAGAAAATGAATTCCATTTCCATTCGTAAGGAGGGTTACACAATACTGCTCTGGGTTTATAATCGTACATTTTTTCACTTGCCAAATAGAATTCTACCCTGTTCACATTATCCAGGGGGTCATTAACTTCTGCAACTACAGTTATGCCCCCTAAAATCAATGTTTTTTTTGTTGGCATTATTTCTCTATCAAATAGGTAAAGATAATTACCAGGTCTCATTATATTTATTCTCTCCGGAGGAGGATAATCTGCACATTTTATAACCCATATACGGGGGTCTGCCTTTGGTTTTTCATTTCCTAAAAACACATTATAAGAGCCGCCTGTTAAAATATATGATCCGTTATCGTATAAACAACTACTGAGAGAGTCTCCAAATCTCCTCCCAAAAGATTTATTCCATATTTCGTTACCTTGCTTATCTATTTTCAGCAGCCAGCCATCGGTAAAGCCGACATCATAGCTGGCTGTAGCACCAGCAAGCATATACCCGCCATCTGTTTCAGATATGTCCGAAAAGCTTTCCCCAAACTCCCCCCCATATGTTTTATTCCATATTTCATTTCCATACTCATCTATTTTAATTAACCATCCAGAAGGTGGTCTGGTGGCATCTCCTACAACCATATATTCGTTACCAACTTTGATGATTCTCGTAGCCCATTCCATATCCCCATGATCGTATGTTTTATTCCATATTTCATTTCCATGCTCATCTATTTTGATGACCCATGCATCCCATGTTCCCCACTTTCCATATGAGGCAGTTACTCCGCATATAAGATATCCATCTTTTGTTTTTAATATATCCTCCCCTCTTTCATAATCTTTTCCTCCATAAGTCTTATTCCATATTTCATTTCCATTTTCATCTGTTTCTATAACCCAGATATCACCGTTTCTATCTCCTGAAGAACCAACAATAACGTATCCGTTATTTACTCTGATTATTCGTTTCCCGAAATCATCTCCTTTTCCTCCATAAGTCTTATTCCATATTTCATTTCCTTGTGCATCCGTTTTTATAACCCAAACATCAGCTTTTCCATTTCCAAATGACAAAGTATATCCACAGATTACGTAAGCATTTTCTGTTTTTGCAAGAGATAATCCAACATCTTCTTTATCTCCTCCATAAGTTCTATCCCATATTATACCTCCATTTTCGTCAACTTTTAGAAGGAAAACATCCGATTCGCTCCAGCTTGTATTTTCTGCCATACATCCTCCCGTAATGGTATAACCTCCTTTCACTTTTATGATATCATACGCTTCTCCAGCAAAATTTTCGTATATTTTGTTCCACTCACTATTGTCAGGCATTCCAATATTATCATATGATTCATTTATATCCAGACTTTTAACATTTAAAAAAAGGATAATGACTACCAACACAGTTATTATAGGGAATATCGACACTATTTTCATTTTTATCATTTTTTATCTTCTATACCCTATAAAAAATTTGTCAAAAAAGGTGCAGCAAAATTTTGCAGGGATGTACTCAGAGAAAAAATGATGGAGATAAAAAGAATGAAAGGAATTTAAGATAATGATAACTGCCCGATAAACACCTTTTTTACTTTCCTCTTATCTCCCTTATCCTTTCTTCCATATCTTTCTTCAGCTCATCTGCTATATCCCTTTTCGTAAAAACATCTGCCCTTGCCGCTATCGCTATCTTCCCTGCCATTACGCGGGCAATTTTCCCTCTGTATTTCTTCGGCGCTTTGTTTATCAGCTCATGCTGGAAGATTATGCCATGCTTGGGAGGGGCTGTTCCTTCCTTGATGTGGCGGAACAGCGCTTTCTCTGCCCCCAGTACCTGAATCGTGCCCGACGGCATGGATGCAAGGCGGTCGAGCCCGCCGGCAGATGCAATCAATCTTGCCGCTATTGACTCTCCGACAAGCTTGCTTAAATTTGGAGCCATGCTTGCCATGGCATCTTTCACATATCGCTCCACTTTTTCATTTGCATCTCTCAATTTTATTATTGCCTCTGCAATGCCCTTAAGCGATTGCTCTTCCTCTCTGTCCAACTCCTCTTTTCCGGCAATCTCCCATTTATGGGTGATAAAATCCGCCAGATTTTTCCTTTTTGCTTTTCCTTCCGAAAAGTAGCCGTACCATTCGTAGACTCTTTCATTCAAAACGTTGATTGTTTTCAGCAAATCGTCGATTGAGTATATTGCCTGGGAAATCCTCCTTTCCCTTCTGCCATGTTCTTTCTCTATCATGCGCTCCGTCAGGATTAGAGATGCTTCTCTTAAGAGCTCCTTATCATATCCGTACTTTTCGCAGTTTATTTCCACTTCCGGGATTTTCTCGCATATCTCATAAAGCCCCGAAAACCTTCTGTCCTCTACAAGGGGCTTCTCCTCCTCAAAAAATTTTTCCTCTTCAAGAATATTGCCTCTCTCGATAGCGAGCAGGCGTTCTGCAATTTCCTCTGCGTTTTTAGGAAACATCTTTTTGTCAATCACGCCGTTTTCATCTATCAGAAAGACACCGCACCACTCTGTTTTCAAATATTTTGCCATTGTTTTAAATACAGAAGTGCATTTAAAAACTATGTGCCTTGAGACATCCGTAGGGCCGCTGAAAATGAAAAATCCCCTGATGCTTGCCTCAGGTGTGCTTGACATGACGCGGGGGAGCATGGAGAGATTCAGGGAAGCTGGCGCCATAGTAACAAAATCTGTTGGTATGGACGAAAGAAAGGGCTATGACAATCCGTCTGTGGTGGAGCTGGAGCACGGCCTGCTCAATGCAATGGGGCTTCCGAATCCCGGAGTGGATGAGTATCTGAAGGAGATAGAGGGCATAGATATCCAAAAAATCGTGGGGAGCATTTTCGGAAAAGACGAACATGAGTTTGCCCGGGTCGCAAAAAAAATTGAAGTGGCAGTGGATGCAATAGAAATGAATATGAGCTGCCCTCATGCAGGAAGTTATGGTGCAGGGTTTCCGACAGATAAAATATCTGATGCTGTAAGCGCAGTCAAAGAAAGCGTAAACATCCCTGTTTTCGTAAAGCTCGGCATGGAGAATATCGGGAGGAGAGCAAGGGCGGCGGAGGAGGGCGGCGCAGACGCAATAGTCGCAATAAATACGGTGAGGGCTATGTCAATTGATATTGAAACCGCAGTACCCATACTATCAAATAAAGTGGGAGGATATTCCGGGCCTGCAATAAAACCAATAGGAGTGAGATGTGTATATGAACTTTCAGAAGAGGTTGATATCCCCATTATAGGCGTTGGGGGCATAACAACCGCAGAAGATGTAATCGAGTATATGATGGCAGGTGCATCAGCAGTCCAGATAGGAACCGGGGTATATTACCGCGGAGAGAAAATTTTTGAGGAGATAAGCAAAGAGTTGAGAGAATGGCTGGAAGCTCACGAATATGGGAGAATAAAAGATGTGATTGGCGCCGCTCGGGCATAAGAATTATGGAGCGGTATGAACAAAGATTTGGTAAAGGGGCGATATAAAAATAACCCGGTTACTGCCGCTCCTTGATTTTCTGATTTTCTGGCAATATTCTATTAAATTTTTTTTTAATATGCTTAAAGTATTGTTTAAAAAAACATTATTTATAGAAATCAGATGACTGTTGGCAGTAGAGTGAAAAAATGGCAGCATCAATTAGTTCAGCAGTAAAAATGAGTTCAGTGATAAATGATTTAAACAAGAGGTTGAAATCATATATTCCTGACAGGAATAGTTTTGAACCCCCTGATAAAGCGTTATACGGGGCGGATAGCATGTTCAACACAAAAGCAGAGGAGGCAGAGAAATACCGTCTGGATGCAATAAAATATGCTTTCAAACTTCATTACGAAAAGAATAAGTTTTATCACGATTTCTGCGTGGAACACAATGTAAAGCCGGATGATATAAAGAGCACGGATGATTTCGCAAAAATTCCACTTGTATCGCACAAATTCTTTAAGGATTATCCGTCTGGCAAAGATTTTGCGGTATGGCTGGCAAATATAATGACAGGGGATATCCCAAAAATAAAAATAGAAAAAAATAACCCTTCATTTGATGATGTGATAAAGAGTTTTGGAAATGTGGGAATAACAGTAGCATACAGCAGCGGCACAACCGGAAAATTCACTTTCATTCCGAGGGATGAAAGAACTTTCAAATCCGCGGAATATTCAATTGCTAGATCTGTTATAGAAATGCTTCACCAGTGGTGGAGGTACGATTCCTATGCCTACCTGCTGTTTCCCCATTCTTTCAAAACAAATCTTTATGTTGGGAAAGTAACATCTGTTCTTTTTGATGCGATAAAGGATGTGAGGGCTGCAATAGACAGAGAAATCACGACTGACCTCATAAGGATATCAATGGGTCGGCCCAAGGGGCTGAAGGAAAGGGCAATGGCAGGAATGCTCAAGCTTGCATCAAAAAGGATGAACGAAAAAATGGTAAATGACATAATAGAATGGATGGAAAAACTTGAAAAAACTGATGAGAGAATATTTTTTGCAGGAGCTCCCTTCATTCTTAATATGGTCATGGACAAGATGGACAGGGAAGGGCTAAAATTTGATTTTGGAGATAGAGGCGCAGTTATGACAGGCGGAGGATGGAAAACCCAGGAGAACCATAGAATGCCTGTGGAAGAGTTCCGTGAGAAGGTAAAAAAATTCATAGGAATACCTGAAAACCAGTGCCTTGATTTGTATGCGATGGTGGAAGGGAACGGATTTATGACTCAGTGTCCTGAAGGGCATTATCTTCACATCCCGCATAACTATTACCATCCCATGGTGCTTGACGAAAATAATGAGCCTGTGGGATATGGCGAGTACGGGAAATTTGCATTCCTTGACTCTCTGGCAAGGAGTTACCCCGGCTTTATTTTTACAGGCGATAGAGTAAGAATGTTAGAGCATTGTCCTGTATGCGACCGCCCTGGTCCTGTTCTTGAGCCGGAGGTAAAGAGAATGGCAGGAGAGGAGATAAGAGGATGTGCAGAAGAGATGAGAAAAATGCTTCTGAGTGATTTAAAGGAGGTGAGCAAGTAAATGTTTAAGAAATTGAGAGAAATAAAGGAGAAGGGCTACATAATACCCTGGAAGATGTTCAAAATCGTTATACGGACAGTTCCCGCACTTTTGAAAGCTTTGATAAAACACCCGATGTTAATAATAAAAGCTAACAGAGCTGCAAAAAAATATCTGAAAAATATGAAAACGCAGGAACTGCCATACAGAATTCCGGAATACGAGGAAGGCATGCCATATAACAAATCCAATGAAAGATATCTGAGGCCAACCCATTTTTGCGAATCAGATGCACCTGAGATAATAGCGCTTGCAAATGAACTCGGCGCGTTCAAAAAATCAGACAGAGAGTATGCTGAAGCGGTGTTTGAATTTGTTAAGAATAACATAAAACTGTCATTTGTAGGGCTTGACGGAGCAGTTGCTACATTGAAGAGGGGAAGTGGAACATGCCTCCACCAGCTGTCTCTTTTCGCCGCACTTTGCAGAGCAGGTGGTTTGCCAGCCAGATACAGGCTATACAGCCTTGCCCTTATCGAATCAATGTATGACTCCATGGTAGGTGTATCTCCTGTTGTAAAGGACTGGTATGATGCATTCGGAACTTTCATGCTTCATGGGACTGCCGAAGTTCTGATTGATGGGGAATGGGTTGTGGCAGACCCGACATTCACTCCTGAATATGAGATGGCGATGGGCGTCCCGCTGGCAAAACTTGGCGATGATCCGACAGGCATGTGGAATTATCCTGTGGAAGGAACTATGATGCTGCTTGAAGGGTTGCCTTACGGTGCAGGGGCAGTATGGAATGTCCTGGTAAACTGGATTGGGAAGGGAGAGGTGCTGAAAATAAACATGAATCTCGAAGAAGGACGAAAAAGAGGACGCAAAATGCTCGAAGAAATCAAAGAGGAGGACAGGTATGACATGGAAGTCAGGAAGTCGTATAAAGCGAAAATGCCCAAGGTAACGCTTGAACGCTCGCCTCAACTTGTGTTTGAGTCATAGACCTGCAAAAATCCGAAAGTTAAATATAGTAATAACAACTATACTCTCTATGGGAAGGATAGGCTGGTAGTTGTTAGAGTGCATCCCATCCCCTCCTAGATGCTCTTTTTTTGCCTATCCTCCCTTCTACTCAATAAGTTTAAAAGTTATTTCTGGTTAATGCAGTGGTAGCATGAATGAGAAGGAACTGTCAGATGCCATCGCAGAGCTTATAAAAATAGCTTCGACAGAACTTCCTGCAGATGTGGTAAATGCGTTGAGGAAGGCGAGGGAGAACGAGGTTGAGCCGGCAAGGACACAGCTATCTGCAATATTGAAAAATATTGAGCTTGCAGATAATGAGAAAAAACCCATCTGCCAGGACACAGGTACTCAAACATTTTTTGTAAAGGTCGGAGCAGATTTTCCCTACATTGGGCTCATCAAAAAGAGCATAGAAGAAGGGGTGAAAAAAGCAACAGAAGAAATACCCCTGAGGGGTAATGCTATCGATATAATAAGCGGAAAAACTTCCGGCAATGTCGGAATGCACATACCATATATCCACTGGGAAATATGCGAAGGAAATGAATGCGAAATCATAGCATTTCCCAAGGGGGGCGGCTCTGAGAACATGTCTGCACTGAAGATGCTCAAACCTTCCGAGGGAATGAAGGGCGTCAAAAAATTCATATTGGAACAGGTAGTTCGTGCCGGAGGAAATCCATGCCCGCCGACTGTTGTCGGCGTCGGGATAGGCGGAGGGGCGGATATTGCTATGGAAATTGCAAAACGCTCCCTGTTGCGCCCTGTTGGAAAGAGAAGTGAAATAAAGGAGATTGCAGAAATAGAGGAAGAGCTGATTGACGCAATAAATTCAACAGGGATAGGCCCGATGGGGTTGGGGGGAAATACAACTGTTCTTGATGTCCACATAGAGGTGGCTGCGCGTCATCCTGCTTCCCTGCCTGTGGGTGTTGTGGTTCAATGCTGGGCTGATAGAAAGGCAGGCATGAAAATAAATGCCGAGGGTGAGATAAAATGGAATACGATTTGAGGACGCCTCTTGGCGAAGGGGTAAGAAAGTTGAAGGCTGGCGACAAAGTTTATTTGAACGGGACAGTGGTGACAGCGAGAGATAAAGCGCATGAGAGGGCAATGGGAGAGGAGATTCCTTTTCTTTCAGGCTCTGCGATATATCACTGCGGGCCCTTAATGAAGAAGAACGGGGAATGGGAGGTTATAGCTGCAGGACCGACAACAAGCAGCAGAATGGAAGCATTTGGGCATGAGTTCATCAAAAAATTTGGAGTGAAGATGATCATAGGCAAAGGAGGCATGGGAGATAAAACTGCAGAAGCATGCAAGGAGCATGGGGCAGTGTATTGCGCATTCACAGGAGGGGCTGCAGTTCTTGCTGCAAGGTCAATAAAGCGTGTCAGAGACGTATTCTGGTTAGAAGAGCTTGGGATGACAGAAGCAATGTGGATCTTTGAGGTTGAAGAATTCGGCCCGTTGGTCGTGACAATAGACAGCCATGGAAATAATCTGACAGAGGAAATCAAGAAAAGGGCGGAAGAAAAATTGAAGGACATGGAGTTCTAAGCAATCTCATCTAAAAATGTATATACGCAATTTCCATTGCTTTTAAGTGATTGAAATGGCAGATGAATCTGAAAAAATAACCAAGGAAGAGCTGATTGAAAAAGCAAAGAAGCCAGGGAAGGATGCAATGAAACTCCACCCGTTCTACAGGGGCAAAGTGGAGATTTCCCCGAAATGCGTTATCAGGGATTTGAACGATTTTGGGATATGGTATACGCCAGGAGTGGCTGAGCCCTGCAGGGACATCGCTAAAAACCCGGAGAAGGTTTTCGAGCATACCAACAAGGCGAATTTTGTTGCTGTCATAAGCGACGGGACAAGAGTTCTCGGCCTGGGGGACATAGGCCCTCATGCGGGACTGCCCGTCATGGAAGGAAAGGCACTGCTTTTCAAATATCTTGGCGGGGTGGACGCATTTCCAATCATGATAAACACCAAAGACCCCGACGAGTTAATACAGGCTGTTAAATGGATAACTCCCACATTTGGAGGAATAAATCTCGAAGACATTTCATCCCCGAAGTGCTTCTACATTCTTGATAGACTTAGAAATGAGGTAGAGATACCCGTATGGCATGACGACCAGCAGGGCACAGCCGCAATAACACTTGCAGGAGTCATCAACGGACTGAAAATAGTCGGGAAGGATATGAAAGATGCATTGTTCTCCGTAATAGGTACAGGAGCAGCCAACGTATGCCTTATCCGCACATTGATAAAAGCGGGCGTTCCGGCCAGAAATATAATCGCTGTTGACTCGAAAGGCATACTCCATCCCGAAAGGGGGGACATTGAAACATTGAAAGAAAAAAATCCTTACAAATATGATATTGCGATGAAGACAAACGGGGAGGGGCGGCAGGGCGGAATCGCAGAGGCAATGAAAGACACGGACGTGTGCATAGCTGCATCAAAACCCGGGCCAGGAACCATAAAGAAGGAATGGGCTGCCGGGATGAATGATGATGCTGTCATGATTGCTGCGGCAAACCCTGTGCCAGAGATATGGCCCTGGGAGGCGAAGGAAGCAGGCGTTCGCATATTTGGAACGGGAAGGAGTGATTTCCCAAATCAGGTGAACAACAGTCTGGGCTTTCCTGGCATATTCCGCGGCACGCTTGATGTGATGGCAAAGACGATAACGGATGAGATGCACATTGCGGCAGCATACGCAATAGCGGAAGTTGCAGAAAGAAAAGGGTTGAGCGAGGAATATATTGTGCCAACAATGGATGACTGGGAAGTATTTCCGTATGAAGCTACAGCAGTTGCAATGAAGGCAATAGAGCAGGGAATTGCAAGGAAAAAGCTGAGCAGGCAGGAGATTTACGAAAATGCTGAGAGAGTAATAAAGAAGGCCAGGGAGCAGACAAAACATTTGATGAAAGAAGGCTTCATACCCCCGCCCCCTGAATGAAATGAATTTGGAAAAGGCGATAAAGGAAACAGGAGATGGAGTCATCCTGAAAATCAAGGTAAAGGCAAACAGCAGAAGGCAGAAATTTCCTGCAGGATATGATGAGTGGAGGGAGTGCATTGTTGTGGAGACATCTGCTCAGCCCGTTCAAGGAAAGGCAAATAGGGAGATTATGGAAATGGTAAGGAGATTCTTTGACTCGAAAGGGGATGAAATCGATATTGCATACGGTAGTAAAAGCAGTGAGAAAGGGCTGTTTTTAAAAAGAGATAAAGGTTATATAATAAAGAAGATAGAAAATGAATTATGAAGAGAGTCTGGATATCATTGAAGAAATAATGCGAAAGTTAAGAGTGATGAATGAATCAGTGCCCATAATAGTTGAGGGGGAAAAAGATGTGGATGCGCTTCGCCGGCTCGGAATGGAAGGGGAGATTTTAACAATCCATTCGGGAAAAAAGCTGGTGAATTTCTGTGATATGGTGGCATCACAGCATAGTGAAGTCATAGTCCTTACAGATTGGGACAAAAAAGGGGGAAGACTTTCAAATATTATTGAGCAGAATCTCGGAGGCAGGACTAAATGCATCACGGAGTTCAGAGCAATGTTTGCAAAAAACATGATGGTTAGAAATGTTGAGAG
>Ga0180298_1000282_pt1 | contig 12038 bp, 10 predicted proteins | sample GuaBasSediGuay13_FD_121800 | JGI IMG/M metagenome (GOLD analysis project Ga0180298, IMG submission 121800) | Subseafloor sediment microbial communities from Guaymas Basin, Gulf of California, Mexico - Guay13, Core 4488-10 , 4-6 cm | ecosystem: Environmental > Aquatic > Marine > Hydrothermal...
GCTGACTACACTCTAAAGGTTCAATTGTTGAGAATAAACTCTCTTTTTCATTTAAAAACAAGAATAATTTTTCTTTGATATCTGTTAAGGTAAAATCACTATAAGCCATTTAATTAGTCTTTCCTTTGAATTGTTTCAAAAATGAGGTAGGCATTTACAATATTTCTTATATAAGGCCTGTTTTAGGTCAAATGCGGATTGTTTCGCTTTCGCGATTGATATCGATATAAACGCTAAAGACGCTAAAGAAACTGTTTGTCAATAGCGACTCTTTGCGTCTATTGCGTCTTTTGCGTTCTTAAATAAGAATGACATAAAACCAGCATGAAACGAAGTTCAGCGTAACTAAAAATGTGCCTTGAAAAAAAGCACCCGAATCAATGTCTTATAAAATTAAATTAGCGGTGAACATCAGGTTTTCATCAAAACAGTGCTTATTGACTCACAAACTGATGCAATGCTTTTTCAATATCATCTTCATCATCCAATTTTGTGCATTGGTGAACGCGAGCCTGTTTTGTCCACGGTGTGCATGAACCTGTTGTCAACACAGTCAATTCAATATTGGCCTGTTGCCAAGATTGTGGCACGGTTAATGCTGAGGGATCAATGTCGTCCATATTGCCGTTATCAGTGAAGTACAATAGCTTTTTAAAACCCTGATATTCGTTGTTTATACGTTTTAAGTTGGCCAGTGCGTCTAATGAGTAGCCAAAACGTATGGCCGAAATTTTTTTCCACAATGTGCGGGTATCGTTAATATCAGACCAGTTTGAAAACGGATTCTTTACTTCTTTGGGATCAAGCGTTAGCAAAGTAAAGGGTAAGCGCGCATTTAGATGTTTGTTCAAACGTTCATGTAAGGTTTTTTGAATCGTTTTGCCATGTTGGTTTAAACCATTTGCCATAGAAACTACAAGAAGTTTATTTGTTGCTTTTTGAGGCATTATGAATGGTTGCTCTGGCTGAGGAGGCTTAGGGGAATTTATCTTAAAAGGAGGATCAGGGCGATCAGGGGGCTGATCCGGGGGCCTTATTATATTAGTAGAACCACAACTGACGACGAATATCAATACAAACACAATACCTATAATATGGGCATAATATGAAATACATTGATGGGGCATTGACTGGCATTTGAATTTAGACATGATTGATTTCTCTGTTTTTTTAATTCACATAGGTTCATTAAGGCTGCGTTGATGACACAAGTGAGTCGTTAAGTCGTCATGTTCAATTTGTTTTCTCATCTCTTTAATCTATAATAAAATTATTCTCTGCTTGTCAATTCATTAATGATAATGAATCTTATTCATAAGCGTTCTTTTTAAAAACGCGCCTATTATACACTCGTTAAAGAAATAGTAAAGATTCATATTCAGATTTTTTTTACCACCTATTTGTCCAAACTGATAACGCGCCTGATAGTACAACTCATTACTGGGATAAACGAATTAAAAATATTTGGATATGGTAATCCATGCCGTGGAAACATTGAGTTAATCCAAATCATGTCATGATCTCAGTTTGCACTCTAAATGTTAATTTGTTTATCCCAGTAATGAGTTGTACTTAATAATGAGTGACAAACAAATGCCTCGCAAAATGGCAATAGCCCTTTCAAAATAATGAATAATCCATTTGTTCATCTTCAAGCACGCTAATTATTAAGGGGGTATGTTTGGTGTGATCTCATTTACAGATATGACAATATGGGGGTAACATTGAATAAGCATTGCTCATTCAGAATTGGGAATTAAAAATAACTAATTAAAAATAACTGATTTGTTAATTCGTTTTTTTTGATAACCGCATTATGGAGTTATTGCTATGACTATTCACAAAATCGTTTTCAAAATGAGTCAAATCACGTCTGCTATTTTTTTGTGTGGCTTAGTTGCTGTGTTGAGTGGTTGTTCAACGGAGCCGATTTCACCTCATGAACCAGATTCCCTGACAGAGGCGGAGCCGCAAAAGGAGTGTGAAAATCAAGTTCAAGTTATGAAACCAGAGAGGCAAGCGCCTAGCAAACGAGTGGCATTGGTGATTGGCATTGGGAAGTATCATAAAGCCCCTTTAGAGAATCCCACTAACGATGCTGATGATATGGCAAAGGTGCTGGAGTGTGTAGGCTTTGATGTGATTAAAGTCAAAAATGCTTCCCTAAAAGATATGAAAATGGCAATTAATACTTTTGGTGAAAAACTCAAGCAAGCTGAAGTGGGTTTGTTTTATTTTGCTGGGCACGGCATGCAGTATCAAGGCGAAAATTATTTGTTTCCCATTGGGGCTATGGACACTGTCAAAGTTGCCGAACATTTGCAGTCTGAAACGCTAAACGCTACCTATGTACTTTCTACGATGAAATATCCAAAAAATGAGTCAAATTTAAACTTAAACATTGTCATTTTGGATGCGTGTCGCAATAATCCTTTTAGAACTCTACTTAGGCAAAATCGGGGACTCGATCAAGAGGGCTTGGCCTTAATGGAAGTGCCTAGCGGATCGTTGATTGCGTATGCCACACGCCCTAATATGAAAGCTTCAGACGGTAATGGAAAAAATAGTCCTTATGTGAAGCATCTCAAGCAAGAGATACTCAAGCCAGGCATTTCGATTCTTGACATGTTAACCAATGTGCGGGCCGCGGTCATGCAGGAAACCAGTAACTATCAGGCCCCGGGATTTTATTCTGAATTGAATCGAACCTTTTGCTTTGTGGGGCCCTGTCAAAAACCCGATAAGCCGTCATCCTCTGCACAGTGTGTAGTCGATAAGAGGTCGCCCCTTTCTTCTGATAAACTGTTTCGTGATGCTTTACAAGTGGGTGGCGAGGGGCCGCAAATGGTGTGGGTTGAGCCTGGCTCATTTAAAATGGGGGATCTTCAGGGCCAAGGTTTTTCCAATGAGAAGCCTGTGCAGGAAGTTTATGTGAGCCATTTTGCGATAGGCCGTTATGAGGTGACGTTTGCTGAATATGACCATTTTGTCAAAGCGACGGGTAGCCAAAAACCAGATGATGAAAAATGGGGGCGCGACAAACGCCCTGTGATCAATGTGTCTTGGAAGGATGCCACGGCTTATGCTGACTGGTTAACTCAACAAACGAGGGAAACCTATCGTTTACCCACTGAGGCAGAGTGGGAATATGCCGCACGGGCTGGGACTGAGACGGCCTATTGGTGGGGAAACGAGATCAAACAAAATTATGCGGTTTGTGATGGTTGTGGTAGTGAGTGGGATACGAAAAAAACCGCGCCAGTGGGTTGTTTTCCAGCGAATGCCTTTGGTTTGCATGATACAGTTAGCAATGTTTGGGAATGGACGTGTTCAGAGTATGAGGAGCAGTATGCGGGTCAAGAACAAGAATGTGTTGACAACACTGATGCCAAGGGCTTACGTGTGACGACTCGTGGCGGTTCTTGGTTTACTATACCGAAAGGGGTACGTGCTGCATTTCGTTTTAAACTCCGCCCAACAGAGCGTTATAATGAAGTCGGGTTTCGGGTGGTACGCATTCCTAAATCAATTAAATAAAGTTCAGAAGTTCAAGCTTTTTGCTGTTATTAAAAATAGGATAAATAAACGCAAAAGACGCAAAAGGCGCTAAAGGGCGCTAAAAAGGCCTTAAAAATATCTTTTTCACGCCAAACTTTTTGCGCCCAAAAACATTGGCGTGAAATTGCGTTCTTTAGCGTCTTTAGCGTCTTTTGCGTTATTTTGGTTGTTTTTTTCTTTCAACAACATAAGGAGTCTAAATATGCTCAATCAACCTTTTTTTAGGGTGTGTAGTTTGTCGTTGTTATGTTTAATAGGGGGGGGAGTGCAGGCCCAAAATGATCCGCCTGATGTCGCGGCCACTGCGGTGGCTTCGGAACCGGCAACGCCGGTTGAAACGGAACCCAATCCAGCGCCTCCAAAAGTGGGGGAAGCCATTCAACAGTTTCTGGGGGAGGCGATTATTCATGTTTTGGCTAATCCAGATCGGGTGGACACTTTTAGGGTGGCCTTTATGGCCGATGCCAATAGCCCGCTTAACTTGAAAGTGGCGGAATTTCCTGTTTTGGAGCAGGGGCCTGAGTTGGAACCGGGGTTGCTTAAAGCCTTCCAATCGTTGGTGTTTTCTGATAAGAGTTATATTTGGGAGGCCGATAAGCGGTGTATGTTTTTCCCAGAGCTTGGATTACGTTTTGTGAAAGGTGAGCAGGTGGTTGAAGTGCTGGTGTCTTTTTATTGTGATCTGTTGTTGTTTGTGCATGAGGGTGAACAAAAAATGGAGGATTGCGATCCCATTAGCCAAGCTTTGGGTCAATTCCGTGATGCTTTGTTTCCGCTGACAGATCAATAAGTTTAGGGGTAAGCAGTTTCACCTCTCTCAATTTGGCCCAAGGCTTTGCCCTTATTGTTAGACATCAGTTTTTAAGTATTTCACGCAAATGTTTTTGCGCGCAAAAACGGTGTGAAATTGAAATAAATAAATGAATATTTCGTAGGGTGGGTAGAGCTTCGCTCTACCCACCATTTTCGGCTGCAAAATGACATGCATTCCAAGAGGGCTGCAATATGACCCTTTTTTTAAAGCACATTTTCGTTCTACTGAATCTATATGTATAACGATGAGGGTTTTGGAAGAGTTGATGTTTTTGTATTAACGTTTCACATTTGAGGAGTAATGATGGCTATTATGAAGAAAGAAAGTGTTTGGGGGTTCTGCTTATTAATGGCAGTGTTTATGTTCGTTCCAAAAGGCTTGTCAGCGGCTACGCTTCATGTGATTTTGGTTGGAGATACCAATGATAGGGAAATTGGCCGCAGTGTTGATGTTGATTTGGGCAGAATGGGCAGCTTATTGAAGTCGATTGAGGATGCGACAAAGCCTGAAGATGCGACAAAGCCAAGAAAACTGATGATCAATTTTCAACGTCTTGATGGACATGATTTGGCTCAGGGGCGCGGTTATGAGAATGTGACGCGGACGGTTAACGAGCTGTCAGTAAACAGAGATGATGTGGTGATGTTCTATTATTCCGGTCATGGGATGAGTCAAACGCCACCTTGGCCGTCTATGGGTGTGGAAGGTCAGATGGCGATTAATAAGCTGCTGAAGTTAGATTGGGTGATTAGTCAGATTCAGGCTAAAAAACCGCGCTTTTTTATTGTGATGGCGGATACCTGTAATCTTCTACCTCCCCCTAGCAGACACTCGTCTATTCAGACGAAGCAAGTTGAAAATCCATTGAACTATCAGAAATTGTTCTTGGGTTATAAGGGGTTTATTATTGCGTCGAGTTCGACACCGGGACAAGCGTCTTATGGCCATCCTCGCAAAGGGGGTTTTTTTACAACGGCTTTTTTGAAAAGTTTGAATCAAGAACTGGCTTCTGCCTCTGAGTGTCAGGCGGATTGGAACAGGATTATGGAACGGGTTGTTGAAAAACCTCTTGAGACAGATGATCCGGATCAGCCTACCCAACAAGCGCAAGCGGAATTGGAGCTGAGAGCGGTATCTGACTTCAATTGTTTTAAACAAGAAGAGGAAGGGTATACGGATAATCCGATGTGTTTGTATGTCGATAAACCGAACCCAGCGACTCACACTTGTGCTATGGCTCAACATTATAAGAAGAAATGTGGTAGTCATCTTGAAACCTGTTGTACGGATCGGTATGGGCGTGAGTTGTGTTGGTAAATCTAGGTAGGAGTGCAAACTTTAGTTAGTTTGCCTTGAGTTTGGGATGGTGGGCAAGCGGGCGATTCGTTTTTGGGTTCTTCTTGACTTTATTGCCGCCCGCTTACCTACCCTACGTTATTTCTTTGGCAGAAAGGCTTGGGAATTTTTATTTTGAATTGATCAGGAGGAAATCAAATATGTCAAATAACTACTTGTTTTTAATGGGTTTATTGTTATCGCTACTTTCAGCTTGTAATAATCAAGTGGTGAAAACGACTAATACGGTGGTGCCACCGCTTGATGAGCGTACTGTGTATGATGCCAGAGCGACGCAATCAGCGTCTTCTTATTCAATCAATTCGTTACCTGCCTCAGAGTCCACTCTTCATGCGATTATCGCAGCAGATACCCATGATAAAATGGTGGGTAAAAGTGTTGGAATTGATTTGCAGAATGTGGAACAATTGTTGCGTTCTATTCAGGACAATACGGGTTTGACATTACAAACTCATTCGTTTTCTGGTGATGAATTCACTCGTAATAATGTGAATTATGCCTTAAATCAATTGTCGGTAGGGCCAAATGATGTGGTGATTTTTTACTATTCTGGGCATGGCCTCAATTTGAGTAAAGGTTCAAAATGGCCTGCTTTGGTGTTTGATAATAGTTTTTGGGATTTGGATAAAGTGAGGAGTCAAATTAAGGCGAAAAATCCACGCTTTTTGATGGTGATTGCGGATGCGTGTAATAATTTAGCGCCGGTTATTTCTTCCTATCGGGGCACTGGGAGCAAAGGTATGCCACGGGCTAAAAATTATCAAGCCTTATTTTTGAATTATCGTGGCGATATCATCGCATCAAGTTCGAGTCCTGGGCAAAAATCTTGGGGAAGTAATGGAAATGGCGGATTTTTTACAGAAGCGTTTTTAAACCATTTAAATGAAGAATTGGCTTCTGCATCGACTCCGAGTTGGCAAGCGATTATGGAACGGGCTAAAAATCCTCTTCCGACATACGATCCTGATCAACCTTTTCAACATCCGCAATATGAAATCAATATTCGGCGCGTAGAGGCACCGCTTCCGCCATCAGAACCATCATCAGAACAGACTGAGTTTGTGCCCATTCATTCTCCTGCTATTCCACCACCAGCACCTGCGGTAGAACCGCCACTTATTCTCCCCCCTCCGGTTGAGGTGGAAGAACCGTTGGCTGAACCATTAGTCACTCATGAGGATAACTTATCTATACAGGTGTTGCCAAGTCCGCAATTTCGTTTAGGTGATACGATGCGAATCAAAGTGCGTAACGATAGCCGTGAAAAGGGTTATTTATTGGTATGGGATATCAATAGTGCGGGACAGATTACCCGTATTTTTCCTAATCAATATTATCAGAAACATCAGCTTGGCGCGGGCAAAACGAAAACGATTCCAGAAAATGCCTTTTCTGGATTTGGCTTTACAATTGTTAAGCCGGTTGGGCAAAGTGTGTTAGTTGCGTTGTTAGTTAAAAAGCATCAGGTGCAGACGGTGTTATCTGAACGAGTCGAGCGTCTTTCAGCATCGACTGCTCATCTGGCATTGCAACGATTACGCGAACAATTGAAACAAAGTTTGGGAAAAAATAAGTGGTCAATGAATACGGTGGATTATGATATTGCAGATTGATTATTTGCTCGTTTTTGTATTGATAGGGGCAACCTGGGGTGTTAAATTTGAGCCAATTTATTGGTTTATTTTTCACTCTATTTTTATTCCAAATGGGGGGGATGGTGGGCAAGCGGGCGGTGAAATCTGGGTTTATTATTGAGTTCATTGTCGCCCGCTTACCCACCCTACAAATCTGGGGTGAAAAAAAAGTAGCAAAAATACCTGAAATTTAACACCCTAGGGGCAACCCCAAGGGATTGCCTCGAAATCAATTGAACAGGAGATTACACTAATGAATGCTTTTTATATTATCAATCATTTCAAAGAGTTACGCTTATTCCAACACGGCATCAAACAAGGGTGTTTGTCATCACTGGTGATTTTGTTGTGTTCGTGTCAAACCCTGATAACAACAGATTCTCAGCCTAGCAGTGAGGTTTCACCAAAAAGACAACCTCCTGTCAGTGACAGGCCTATTGATGAGGGCCCTATCAAGAAAATTCCGCCAGATTGGTCAAAACAACGTGTCTCCATAGAACGTGAGCAGCCGGAATGGAAAACACAAGTTGCGCTGGGTAATGAGGCAGCACAGCGTGAACAATGGCGAGAAGCGGCTTCCTTTTATAATCGTGCTTTGGATTTGATCGAGCAGGGTAAAGCGACTCCGTCACGGGCTGAAATTGAAAACCTGTATCGCCGCGCCAATAAGGCTGAATTGATTGCGGATACGTTAAATTTGCCCCCCCTTTCTCAGCACCAAAGAGGTTTTCAATCAATGGGAAAATCAATGGAAAATTGTGGCTCAATGCGTAGCCAAATTAAGGGTGTCCAGATCACCAGACATTTGAAGGCGGTTCACTTTGAATTTGATAGAACCACATTTACCGCAAAAGGCGATGAAGAAGCTCGTCAATTAGCTGCCTGTTTCCAAGAAAAATTTAGAGGTTTTGCGACGATTAAGTTCATTGGACATACTGACAAAAAAGGGGGCTCTGATTATAACTGCCATTTATCCAAAAAACGGGCTAAGGCTTTGAAAAACTATTTGCAACGGCAAGGTGTCACGGCCCATATTGTGACCGAAGGCCGGGGAGAGGATGAGCCTTTGCATTGGGATAATCCAAACCAATTCACGGGAGATCAACTTGATGCTTTTAATCGGCGTGTGGAGATAGTGACTTTAAAAAGCGGTGAGTTTTCGGAAACGCGGAATTGTCGTCTGGACTAGAAAATGGCTTGAAAAGGGCTATCGAAAATCAGCTACAATCAGGAAAACACGTTGCCCACTCTGTTTATTTTTCCCGCTTTTTATATTCCAACTTTCCTCAATAATTGGAATTCAAACATCGTTCCGAACGAAGCGAATTCTATTTTGAGTCGTCTTACTAGGCGGTTTTGTGGAGGCCAGCCAATTTTATTTATAACGCAAGAGACGCTTCGATTTCTTTTGACAACCTCTTTAGCGTCTTTAGCGTCTTTAGCGTCTTTAGCGTTTAGATCGATTTCAATCACGAAAGCTTTCACCAGTTGCATTCGACATAAAACTTGCACTCCCTTCTCAATTTTATTTATAACGCAAGAGACGCAAGAGACGCAAGAGATGCTTTGATTTCTTTTGGCAGACGAGCGTTTTTAGCGTCTTTTCAGTTATCATGATATTTCGATATCGCATAATATTTCACTTGATAAGTTTACTTGATAAGTTTTCTTAGGCCGTCGTACCCACTTTAGTTTGTCTTGGTAGCAATTCAAACTAAAATTCAAACTAAAGTTTGAACGGAAATTCAAACTAAAGTTTGAACGGAAAATCAATTAAAACTATAACCCATTATTGATCAAGCGTCGGGCCCGTTTCTTATGCCGTTGTCATTTATGGCATTTCCTCAATAATTTTTCCGATTTTGCCCATTGTTCAATTGAGGATTCACTCTCAAAAACAAACCCTTCGATTAAGTCATGTTAACAAATATAAAAACCTGACAGGTTTTGAAAACCTGTCAGGTTTGGGCCAAAATATTTATCTGAACTCCTATATAAACAACAAATTTCTCAATAAACAGGTTCATAAAGAGAATCCTCTTATTTCATTGAACAATCGTATAGACGCTTCGCGATCGCGTCTCTACAATGAAAAGGTTGAGATTCATGAACTCATGGCTTGCCCCATATTTATCCTTTATTATAACTAATCTTTATCGTTATGTTTTCCATTTGAGTGACAAAAAAAAAGCCCTAAAACTTTATGTTTTAGGGCTGTGATTGAGAAATTGATGCGGGTAACAAAGTGCTACCCATGCGACGTTTGTTGTTTTCAATCAAAACTACTGTGTGCGATAAGAAAGGTGACAAGCAACACAAACTGAGGTGATAGTTTGCAAGGCGGTATAAGCCTTTGTTGTCTCACCTGTTCGAGCAATTCGCGCAAATTCATTTACCGATTTGTGCATACTCATAGCCATTTGTCGCATACCAATTGGCATAAATTGACTGGGGCCCTTACCCGTGCCTCCATCGATTCTCCGATTACCTATTTGAGTTTCGGCAATATCAGCGGCATCCTTTAGCTTACCATCTGCGAGCAAACCATGAATCTGATTTAAAGCCATGAGATTGTTTAACATCCTTTTACGCATGATTTTTCTTGCCATTTCAGGCATTTTTACAAATTCACGTGTGTCATCTGCTATTGGTGTTTGATTATTAGAGGAATTTTGCCCAAAATCCATTTCTCTGCCCTGCCCCATTCCTCTAGTTTGTCCACAAGGCTCCATTCCTTTGCCCTCTCCACAAGCCCCTATTCCTTGCTCACTGGGTACGGCGACATTTTGTGGTGCCTGTGCAAAATGATGAATGCCTATCCAAGCGGATAAACCTAAAACGATAGTGGCTAAAATACCGATGATTGTGTTTTTCAGAATAAGTTTCCTTTAAGCTATTTTCCCGCTTTGATGGCGAGACGATTGATTTTTATAGGAGTGAGGCACTCAAAATACGACAATGGATAACAAAAAAAATGGATAACCCCTATTTCAGAAATGAAACAAGGGTTATCCATTTAACTACAAAATCCTTTGTATTTCAAGCTGCGTTAGCCTTATTATATATTATTCAACTGAAAAGTCCATTGGCTGTCCATTTAAGATAATCGTGCCATCTGGCAAACGATAACCCATCGAAACTTGGTATCTTCCAGGGGGTAATTGCCCCTGATGAATCGAAAGCCTTTGATTCGCGTGTAATCGCTGTTGGCTTTGGATGGCAGTGAGATTACCCAAATCACCATCCCAATTTTGCCAAGTACCCGTTTCATCACGCATGAACATCACCTGCTGGTTGCTACCCTTTGGCGTAAAGGTTGCTACTGCCAATAAATCGGCATTTTGCCCAATATGGGCGGTATCAGGCTGCAAAGTCGCGCCTAGTGTGATATCATCACCTTGGGAAAGAACAGCAGCATTGGCATGACGACCATTTTGGTTCTTGATTGACGGTTTAAATTGGGCATCAGTTGCCACTAATTGCGAATTATCGGCATTGAGTCCAATTCCACGACTGACAACGGCTGGATTGAGAATGTCATCCACCTCTTCTTGAGATAAATGTTGCACTTGATAGGCATAACCTAGGTTTTCAATATTACGCACGAAGCCGCGTAAATGGTTATAGGAACCATTCATCAGGTTGGTGTAGATTGTTTCCAATGCCGGGTTTTCGGTTTCAGCAAGGGCATTTTGCAAATCAGCTATATCGACTTCCTCAATTAAAGCCCCCACTTGAAGGCCTTCAATCTGCGAAGTCCTACCACGTTCAACCAAGCTATCATACAAGGCCTGAATCTCAGGGTTTGTGAACACACCAATTTCTTCAGTGGCGGGATCAGGCAACTCATAGCTATCAAGCAGTAACTTGATTTGATCCATATGTTGCTGTTCAGCCTTTGAGATGTTGGCGAATATCGGTGTTTGCCACACTTCATAAAGAGTGATATAAACATCCCTCGCCATTTTTTCTTCTTCGCGCATGAATGAGAGTGTCATCACCTCAGCTTCGCTGATTTCTGGCAAGGGCTGTTCTAGCAATGAGCAAGTCCCGTCTGCGCTACAATTGACTTGTGAGCCTTGTTGGCGATTACCCTGCCAATTTTGTGAGTTATTCTCTTTTGGCCCAGGTAAACAAGTGTTTTCGGAATCAGTTAAGCAAGTTCCCGCTAAATGCCGCCCTTGAGGATTGGCTGTACAAGTCCCATCTGCTACGCAAGTCCCATTTAAGGAGCTGTCTGGGCCACCTTTACCATTACCAGCCCAAGCTGATGAGGCAAAAATCATCGCCATAGCAAGACTGAGTATTTTTTGAGTGTGTTTCATAATATTTTCCTTTAGAACTTTAAAAATGTCCACTTTGATAGTGGGACAATCAATTTAACAATGGGCGCTATTAAACCAAAACGTTGTAAATGCTAAATGTCTTAAAAAGGCTTTTTTGTTATAACGTTTATCTCATTAGCCGTTGTTTACATTTTTTTACAATTTTTTTGCACCCTTAGTTTAGAATTGCCCTTTGATAAGTGGGACAATCAATTTAACAATTGGCGCTAAGTACTGAAGCATAAATTTTCGTGTATTTTGAAATGGGGCAACCACAAGGGATTGCCCCTACGCAATGCCATGTAGGGGCAATCCCTTGTGGTTGCCCTTTGCGCTAGAGTAGAGACGCGA
>Ga0180298_1000284_pt1 | contig 11958 bp, 13 predicted proteins | sample GuaBasSediGuay13_FD_121800 | JGI IMG/M metagenome (GOLD analysis project Ga0180298, IMG submission 121800) | Subseafloor sediment microbial communities from Guaymas Basin, Gulf of California, Mexico - Guay13, Core 4488-10 , 4-6 cm | ecosystem: Environmental > Aquatic > Marine > Hydrothermal...
GTTCTGGACGAACCTTTTTCATCAATACCATCGAATTGTAGATTGCTTGAACGACAAAGTTCATTGGTATTTTCTTCTATTTAATACCATTGAATACTATTAAATCAGTGAATGTATATAATAGACTTGCCCCTTAATAAACGTAAGTCATTGAAAATACAAGATACAACGAGATTAAAAATCAAGGACTTAGCTTATTAAGGGACAAGTCTAATACTTGTTCATTGTTCATTGTTCATTGTTCATTGTTCATTGTACATTGTTCATTGTTCATTGTTCATTGATTAACATGACAACTCACAACTCTGTTTATGTTGGATTAGGCAGTAACCTTGATAACCCTATTGATCAAGTTAAACAAGCGTTACTGGCACTGAATACCATACCTACCACTGTATTGTTAAAACATTCTGCGCTGTATCGCAGCAAACCTTTAGGCCCCAAAAATCAACCCGATTACATCAATGCCCTTGCGGTATTGACAACTGAATTAGCACCCTTGACGTTGCTGAATGAACTGCAAGCTATTGAAAATAAACAAGGTCGTGTTCGCACGGCGCAGCGGTGGGGGCCACGGACTTTAGATTTGGATATGTTATTATATGGAAATAAACAATTACACACTCCCCAACTGACTTTACCCCATCCTGGCTTGTATGATCGAGCCTTTGTATTGTATCCCCTTTATGAGTGTGCCCCCGATTTAGTTTTACCGAATGGACTTAAGGCATACGATTTGATACAGCGTTGCTCAGTGATGGAAAGCGTTGAATTGTTGATTGTCGTTTTTTGATTTGAAAGGGTTGATTGAGAGAGATAAATGGTGGGCAACAAAAACCCGTTACCCACTCTACGATAAATGGTGGGCAACAAAAACCCGTTACCCACCCTACATTAACTGATAACTGATTATGAGCAGAAGGACGCTAACCCATTTGCATAAACTGAAGGCAAAGGGTGAAAAAATAACTTGTTTAACAGCATACGATGCCAGTTTTGCTCGATTGATTGATCAGGCTGGTATTGATATTTTATTAGTGGGTGACTCACTCGGTATGGTGATTCAAGGTCATGACAGCACTTTACCCGTCACGGTTGACGATATGATTTATCATTGCCAACAAGTGGGGAGGGGTAGTGATCAGGCTTTGTTAATCGTGGATATGCCGTTTATGAGTTACGCTACTCCTCGCACGGCCTTTGAATCAGCCGCTCGCCTTATGGGTGACGGACAGGCCCAAATGGTTAAACTAGAAGGGGGGGATTGGCTGACAGAAACCGTGCAAATGTTGACGGAGCGTGGTATTCCTGTTTGTGCCCATTTGGGCCTCACGCCACAATCCATTCATCAATTAGGCGGTTATCGTGTACAAGGCCGTACTGATATTGGTGCCGAATGCCTTCGCGATGATGCTGTTGCTTTACAATCGGCAGGCGCTTCATTGCTAATCCTTGAATGTGTGCCAGGTAATTTGGCCACAGAGATTACGGCCTTGTTAGACATTCCCGTTATCGGTATCGGTGCCGGTGTAGAGTGTGATGGGCAGGTATTAGTTTTGTATGATCTGTTGGGTATCACGCCCGGCAAACGCCCCTCATTTTCAAAAGATTTTTTACAAGAAACCGGTTCTATACCAGCCGCGATTGAAGCGTTTAGTAGTGCCGTGAAAAATGGCACGTTTCCGGGGCCAGAACAAACGTTTGAGTGATTTTCAAGCCTGAGAGGATTGTGACGTTTTAAAAGGGCGAACACGTAGGTTCGCCCCTACATTCTATTCGTAAATACAAACCTGCGTGCTTCATCTGAAATTGAAATGATTTTTTTGAACATCTCGATATTTATTTATAAATTGTCCGTTTTTTTAGATGAAGCATTCTCATATCTCTATTACTCATATTCCTGGGATTCGCGTTGGCCATTTCACTAATGACAAGTGTGCGACAGGTTGCACCGTCGTACTATGTGAAAATGGCGGAGCCACTTGTGGTGTGGATATTCGGGGCGGGGCACCGGGAACACGAGAAACGGCCCTTTTGGCACCGACTTGTCTTGTCGATAAGGTGAATGCCATCTTATTAACCGGTGGCAGTGCATTAGGCCTCGCAGCGGCTGATGGTGTAATGCGGTATTGTCAAGAACAGGGTTATGGATTTAGCATGGCTCGCAAAAAAATACCGATTGTGCCTGCAGCCGTGATCTATGATTTTAATTTGGGCGAGGATGGCGCACCTACCGCACAAGATGGGTATGAAGCCTGTTTACAGGCTGCCGCCGGTGCGACAAAAGTTGCAGAAGGCAATGTTGGCGCGGGAACGGGGGCCTTAGTCGGTAAAGTCTGTGGTACACAACAAGCGATGCGTGGCGGATTAGGAACGGCTGCTATGCAATTTAAAACGGGCTTGAAGGTAGGCGTTGTTGTTGTTGTGAATACTTTTGGGGATGTCAGAAGTGATGAAGATAACCGCATTATTATTGCTGGCGCAAGAACAAAAGATGGCAATCGGTTTCTTGATACGATCAAATACCTCTTAGAGGGCACTGCTACAACCACCCAGTCGTCTAATACCTTGATTGGTGTTGTCGTGATTAATGCTCATCTTGGCAAAACAGAATTAACCAAAGTCGCAGAAATGGCATACGCCGGCGTGTCGCAAGTCATTACACCAGCACATACGCTGTTTGATGGTGATACACTTTTCGCTTTAGCAACGGGAGAAAGTGAAGTTGAAGCGGATGTCAATTTGGTTGGCATTGCAGCAGCCGAACTGATTAAAAAAGCTATTCAACGGGCAATATTGAAGTCTGTTGGAAGAGAAGGCATACCGGCTTATTCTGAGGTAAATAGTACAACGGATTAACGGAATACAACGGATTGATTCAATGCAACCAATAAACGAATCAGGGGATGAAGTTAATCCGCTGTACTCAATCAGCTCAATCAGTGTTCTTTCAAACCTTTTCACAAACCCTTTTTATATTCTGCATTACAAATGGCCGTTCAAACTCAAAAAACCATTAATGTTTTTATACATAATCTTCATCCTAGCACATTAAAATTGAGTGCAGTAAGCAGCGATGATAGCGATTGCTTCAAATTACAACTGAACGAATATCCAGAAAGAGCGCTTCTTCTTGTTGAACCAGATGACTATATTGTTTTAAATCATTCCCCGGATCAAGCTTACCTTGATTACTTGATAGATATTGGTATTGGCACACGAAACCTATTAATACCAAGTCCAAGTCATCAAGGAGAATCGCTTTCAGAAAAGGTATTGAAGGACAAATCGTTATTAGCGTTTTTACAGCGATTAGGAGAAGATGGCAATCAAGTTGTACTTCATCCTTATATGAGTACACAGCTAGAAGCCAAAATTGCCCATCAAATTAAGGGAACAGTCAATGGGCCTCCTCCTGAATTGAGTCTCAAAGTCAATAGCAAGATATATTTACCCACTCTCCTACATGAATTGGCATTGCCAGTACCCGAATATGAAATCGTCAATTCAATGAAGGTTGTCGAGACGGCTAAAAAGTTCATAGCGCAATACGAACAAATTATTATCATTGGAAATCATACTTATGGCGGCCTCGCAGTCTGGCCGATCAGAAATCAGGCAGAATTGAATGCCTTCACAATCAATCTCAGCCAATGCAACACTGAAGAACTCTTTTTAGTCGAAAAAAGGTATGATGTTTTGTGTTCTCCTAATATTCAGTATCTAATCAGTGAATCTGCTATACAGGCATTAGGAATGAGCGATCAAATACTAGATCAGGCTATGAAACATCATGGGAATACCTATCCCTCATCAGCAACTCAGCTTGAAACCTTATGGCACAATTCGAGGCGTTTATGTGAAGCCTTACAAACTCAAGGCTATAGAGGCCTGTTAGGGCTTGATTTTATAGAAACAACTGAAGGCAAGGTATTTGCGGTTGATATCAATGGGCGAGCTAATGCTTCCTCTTTTGGACTTTATGTCTTACGCAAGCTCTTTCCAGATTCATACCCAGAAAAACACTTGATCATGCTAACCCATCTCAATATAGGCAAACCAGCCACGTTTACTGAATTAAGAGATATTTTAGGACATAATCTGTTTGATCTGCAAACAAGACAAGGCATTCTTCCCTATAATACTGGTTTCCTTCAGTGGGGGAAATTCAGTGCGATTATCATCGCAAATACGCAACAAGAGAGTGAGAGATTGCACCGTTTTTTAAAACGATTGTCAATCAGTTGATTATAATCTATTTACCCACAGGTGTCTCAAAAATAAAATTTATACGACTTACTTAAATTAGAGGTTAATTAACAAACAATGAAATATTTTGAAAATAAAAATGGCATTTTAAGGGTAGGAAACGTTAGCGTCTTAACGCTTGTCAAAGCTTATAACACACCATTATACGTTTATGATCTTGAAATCATTAGAAAAAAATATGAAGCCTTAAGACGTTCTGTACCCGAAAAGATAAAAATATTTTATGCTATTAAAGCCAATCCAAATCCAAACGTCTGTTCATTTATTCGTTCACTCGGTGCCGGTGCGGAGATCGCATCATCGGGAGAACTTTATATTGCCTTAAAGAGTGGATTTCAAGGAAAACATATCATCTACAATGGGCCTGGAAAAACAGACGAAGACATACAATATGCGATCAAAAGTGGTGTGCGTACCATTAACGTAGAATCACTGGATGAACTCTATCGTATTGATACCATTGCAAAAAATGAAGGTAGTCCCATTAGAATCTGCGTTCGCATTAACCCCATACAGGGTATAACACAAGTCAAAATGCAAACAGGCGGCGGTTCACAAAAACTCGGCATAGATGAAGAACAAATTGAAACCGTTATCAAAACGGCATTAAAAATGGAATGGGTTAAACTACAAGGCATACATGTTTATGTCGGTTCACAGATACTTGATCACACTGTATTACTAAACAGTATAGAAAATACGCTGAATATTGCCTGTCGAACTGCTCAAGATTTAGGATTTCCTATCAAATGTATTAACTTTGGAGGTGGGTTAGGCGTACCTTTCAATGAATCCGAACCAGAATTTGATGTCGAACAATTCGGTAAAGGCTTAACTCAGTTAATCAACCAAGCTTCCCAAACATACGATTTATCTGATACTTGTTTTGTTCTTGAACCGGGTAGATTCCTCGTATCAGAAGCCGGTGTTTTTTTAACCAAGGTGATTAGTGTCAAAGAATCCAGAGGGCAAAAATACGCGATACTTGATGGTGGCATTAATCATGCGTTTTTACCAATTAGAATGAATAAGCAATATCCCACGGCTATTGCCAATAAAATGAATTTCTCTGAGAAACATCCCATCACCTTAGGCGGCCCTTTATGTACCAGCATGGATGTTTTTACCACTGAGGTAGACTTACCAGAGGCAGAAATCAATGACATTATCAGCATATTTAATTCAGGTGCTTATGGGTTTTCCGCCAGTTTATTATATTTCCTCAGCGCGCCAATGCCGGCAGAAGTCATTGTCCAAAATGGACAACATTTTGTAGCCAGACGTAGAGGTACAAAAGAAGATTTGTTGTCTTTGTGTGAAATTCGTTTGTAGCTGTTTTCCTACAAACCCTAAAATGAATATGAAAATGATAGAATCTGTTTATCAAGCAAATACTTATATTGCTGATCTTAAAAACAAGGGGAAAACGATTGGTTTAGTACCAACATTAGGTGGGTTGCACTCAGGGCATCAATTATTAATGCAAAAGGCGCGTGAAGAAAATGATATCACCCTAATCAGTATCTTCTTGAATCCGATGCAGTTTAGGAAAAAACAGTTCGATGCTTACCCCAGCGATTTTGAGCAAGATAAGCGCGTAGCCAAAGCAACTCAAGTAGATATGATTTTTCATCCGACTGTCAAAGAAATGTTTCCCTTTGTCGAACAAATCGATGATTTTTTTAAATACCAAGAAAATGAGTTGATAGATCGGGATAGAGAACATTTTGTAAGAGAGGACAAAAATGGAATCGACAATTTAATCAGCGTCCCCGCCAATCTGGTTTATCGCTTAGATGGCACCATGCACCCTTGGGTTTTTGATGGCGCGGCAACAATTGTTTATAAATTGTTTGAAGTATTGCAGCCCCATAACGCCTATTTTGGTGAAAAAGATATTCAGCAACTGGCCATCTTGACAAACATGGCAGCCTCCTATTTTCCTGATATCACGGTAATAGGTGTACCCACATTGCGAGATGCTGATCAATTGGCCTTTAGTTCAAGAAATGTACTCTTATCTGCCGAACAACGTCAATCCGCTCTCAGCGTTTACCATGCCCTCCAGCATGGCGAAAAGCTCATTCGCGAAGGTGAATCGGATACGCATATCGTATTAAACGCCATGAAAGAAATCATTAAAGCGCAGCCTTTAGTACAAATAGACTATATAGACATTGTTGAAAAAGGATCGTTGCAATCATCAAAACAGATAAAGGGTGATACCATTTTATACGCCGCTTTTTTTGTTAAGGGTATCAGACTCACAGATACGCTGATTGTTGATCTCTAGTTTAGGCCTATCCAAAAAATAAATTATTTCTTGTAGGGTGGGTAACGGGTTTTTGTTGCCCACCATTCCCCTACCCACCCTGCGTGAAATGGCTGGCTCGGATAATTATTGTTTTTGGGACTCCCTTATCAATTCTCAATCAAGAGTGAGAAGTAATCATTCTGCTTAAGTACAACGCTTCAGTACAACGATTCAGTACAAAGAATTAGGAAAATAACAAATTTTAAATCATATGAATTGATTTAGATTTGATTCGTTTATACAATACCTTCGCCAATTTCTTCGCCAATTTTAAAAATTAGCCATTTCCAAAAAAATACTGATTTTTATTTGTTAGCAAAATCAATAATTTTAGAGGGAAACTAGGATGGTGGGCAAGCGGGCGGTGAAATCTGGGTTTTGTATTAAGTTCAATGTCGACAGCGATCCCACCCTACGAGACACCCACGCGCAAGCCCTTTTTTGTATTTAACCCAAACGAAAAATGCTATATATAAGTTGTACTATATCGTTGTACTATATCATCACCTGAAAAAAAACGTGGCTAAACCCACCTACCCTATATAACAAATCAATCTTCCGCAAATCCATTATACTCAGTATGTTAACAGAACTCCATTCAAAGCAGGATGAGAAAGATGTCATTAAACGCTGGTTTCAAGACGACTATTTTGATCTATTTACTTGGCAAGACTACAACGGAACAATAACCGGTTTTCAACTGTGTTATGAACGTTTAGGAGATGAACGTGTTCTCTCCTGGGATTGGCAAAGAGGTTTTGGACATCATCGTGTTGATGATGGAGAAGCTTCGCCTCATAAAAATATGAGTCCTATTTTTGTCAGAAATGGGGGATTTTCATATCAGGAAGTGATGCCTAAATTTGTCAAATCTAGCGACAAAATAAGCCAAGCTATCAGCTTGTTTATCCTAGAAAAAATCAACGAATATGTGCAAGTTCACCAAAAAGGATAAGTCAATTCGATAGGTTCTACCATCAATGACAACATTTTTCTACCTGCATGGATGGGCATCCAGTCCACAATCCAATAAAGCCCTGTTTTTCAAGCAAAGTTTTGAGCAACAGGGGTTAAACTTACAGATTCCTGATTTAAATCAAAACGATTTTTTTCATCTCACCTTAACTCGACAAATTCAACAGGTACAAGCCTTATTACCCAATTCACCAATAACATTGATCGGTTCAAGTTTAGGCGGTTTAACCGCCTTATGGCTGGCCGAGCTGCAACCGCAAATACAACGCTTAGTATTACTCGCGCCAGCCTTAAACTTTTTAAATCACTGTATAACGGTGATGGGTGAAGCACAATACGCACAGTGGCACAGCGAATTAGCCGTTTATCATTATGGTGAACAATGTGAACGTTTAATAAGTTACGATTTTATACAAGATATACATCAGTATGTTGATACTGACTTACAGCGGCCTATACCCACCTTGATTTTGCATGGCCGCTTCGATGAAATCATTCCTATACAAACGGCACGCGATTTTGCTGACTGAACGCCCTTGGATTCAATTAAAAGAACTTGACAGTGATCACGGCTTAAACGATGTGCAACTACAATTGTGGCAAGCGTTGAAAGTATTTTGTCAGGATATTGGGCAAGCGGGCAGTAAGATTCAGGGATAATATTTAATTAATTCAACACAAAAAATGTTAGATAACCCTCAATTTGTTTCAATCAGATCGAACTCAACAGCAAGCATCGCATGAATGCCATTAAAGTTAAACCGGGCGATAACTTTGGGAAGCCCTGCCCCTAAATACGTTTGGTTTGAGCAATCCTATGTACTGCCCGTGAGTCAAATTAACCTCAATTCCAATAATGGAATAGAAATCATGAGAAAACTAAAACCCTTTTACCGCGCACTAAGTGTGGTAAGTTTAATTGCTTTATTGGCAACGGCTTTAGCCGGCATTGCCCATAATGGTGCGTATTTTAACGATACTGATAGCCTATTGCATTTACCAGAGGTGGATGCTGGCGATTTGGGGATTTATAACGCCAGTTTAAAATTGTTCAATGTGAATCCCATCACTTTTTCCTTAATGCTATTAAAGCTGAATCCACCGGTAATTCTGTGGCAACGTATCAAGGCGCAACTGGCGCATTGTCCATTCCAAGGAGTCGGCGAGAAGTTGTATAAGGCGGAGTTCAAAACGGTTGGTTCCGACTTTGAACTGGTTTTGTTGACAGAGATTAGTACAGATAAAACCGTTTTAATCAACGGCAAAATCTACACCGTAAACCCACAACAACCGTGGGCTGAAGCAGTCTATATTGAAAATGGCGTGATTCGCTATGTAGGGGATAGTCAAACCGCTAAAGCCCGAGGGGGGGAATCAGCTAAAGTTATTGATTTGAAAGGAAAAATGGCAATGCCGGGTATTAATGACGTACATACCCATCCTATAGAAGCGGCTTCGCTTTTCGCCGGTACTTGTGATTTAAAAGTTCCCAATATATTGTCTGCTGAAGACTTTATCCCGCTATTAAAACAATGTGCGCCGCTGCAAATCGGTACGCATTGGATCTTAGGGTTCGGCCATTCCGTCTTCACTTTGCTAGATAGTCAGCGCACGCCGTTAGCGATTTTAGATGAAGCGATTCCAGATAAACCGGCTGTAATAATGGAAGAGACATCGCATTCCATTTGGGTCAATTCTAAAGCATTGGAAGCTGCCGGTATTGATAAAAACACTGCCAACCCGCCCGGTGGTGTGATTGTGAAAGACCCGCTAACAAATGAACCTACCGGGATTTTGTTTGATTCAGCCGGTGATTTGGTTATGGATTTCGCTTGGCAACCAACAGATACGATTAAACATTTCACGCAAAAGTTTCGCGGAGCGAAACTTTTGCGTGAAATTGAATTATGAAGGGTTGCTGGATGCGCTATGGCTCTTAAACAAGAATGGTATTACTTCGGTATGTGAGGCGCGTACTTATTGGAAACGGGGTTTTCAAGATGCTTGGTTACGTGCTGAACAAGAGAACACGCTGACTGTTCGCGCTGTATTGGGCTTGTGGGCTTATCCAAGTATGGCGGACGCTGCACAATTGAGCGGTATTAAGGCTTTATACCGTAATAATCCCAATGATTTGCTGCGTATTTCGCAGATTAAGCTGTATAACGACGGTATTTTGATTAATTCAACTGCTGCGATGTTAGCGCCGTATTTGGAAAAGTTGGGCAATATTCCCAGCAATAATGGCTTGAATTATTTTACGGAAGAACGCCTAACCCGCTATATTGCTGAGTTGGAGCCGGTTGGTTTTGATTTTCATATCCATGCGATTGGTGATCGGGCGGTTCGTGAATCCATTAATGCCATAGAAGCCGCTCAAAGCAGTAGCGGACGGCATCGCCTCACTCATTTAGAAGTGGTTTCGCCTGCCGATTATCCGCGTTTCAAGGCCCTGAATATCACCGCAGATATGCAAGTTGCCGGCACTTTTTCCAATCCGGAGCATTGGGCGGAAAATGAGTTTTTAATCGGCGATAGAGGCAATAACCTGATCCCGCTGAAAGGCTTACATGAAGCAGGCGCACGTATTACTTTAAGCAGCGATTGGGATGTGAGTACATTAAACCCTTTTGTCGGGATGCAAAACGCGCTGACTCGTGCCCCCCAAAACCTGCCGGATTTGGCTACAGTGATTCATGCTTACACTATGAATCCAGCTTATGTGATGCGTCAAGAAACTAAAGTGGGTTCAATTGAAGTCGGTAAGGAAGCGGATTTAATTGTTTTGGATAAAAATTTGTTTGAAATTCCTATCCAATCCATCAGTCAAACCCAAGTATTGATGACTTTCCTGCAAGGGGAAATCGTGTACGAAAAGAAGTAAGCCAGGTAAGGGTAGGTAAACCTATTGACTTCGTAATATCTATTGATCGTTTGCCCACCTAACTCTTATTCGATAACCCATATTTGTGTCAGTGCAAAACGTTGGAAAGCCAGGCCCACTGGAGATAATTGTTGCTCTGGCACATTGCCATCCGGATCAGGAGCGTAGGCGATACCGAAATCAGAATATTGGGCGTTGTTGGCGCTGTTATCGAAATCGGCGAATAGCAGGTAATTTAACGATTGCACGGCTGCTTTAACATTATCCAACTGCTGTAGTGTTATCGCTCGATCAATCACGATTTGCCGAACCGTGCCAATCCATTCAAAATAGTCGTCATATGCACAGGTTCGACGTGTGGTTGTTTGCGAACAGCCCGGTTTGAATGTGACTGGCAAAGCTTGTGTGGCTGCAGTAATGCCTTCGGACGTATTTAATTCCAGAGAAGGGGTTTGTCCTGAAGACGGCGCGACTGCAACCAATTCAGAATAATAGGTTCTCTTGCTACCTGACTGCTGTGGGTCTTGATTCTGCGGTCTAATCAAAGTTTCCCATCCATTGCTTTCATACATCCGATAATGAGCATTGTTGATCGTGAAACTTCTTCAAGAGGTATGCCTTCAGCCAATTCCTTGACTCTGGCAAAGCATTTTGGCTTATGAAGAACAGATTTTTCAAAGCAGTCTTTCACACCGACTTTTATCGCAGCGATGGCATCGGCTTTATCGGATTCTTTGTCATGACTCAAAATAATCATATCGGCGTTGTTGCCGGCTTTCTGTGCCTCTTTGATCATTTCAATACCATCCATTTTAGGTATTTTTAGATCAACAAGTGTGACATCAAATTCTTTGTCATGGCGCAGTTTTTCAAGCCCTTCGAGCCCGTCTTGAGCCAATTCTACTCTAAATCCTTGTTTTTCAAAGTAATCTCCATATTCAGAGAGAATATTTTGATCATCATCTGCAATCAAAAGTTTGTATTTGCGTTCCATAAATTATTTTCCTCAAAAAAACTGAAGTCGTTTTGAAATACTTCTATAGCCTTTCCCGATTGAATGAAGTACAAGTTTTATTTTTGTTACTAATTTATTTGTTTTCGGCCCTTGGAGTGCAAAATTTATTTTGCAGCATGCTTGGAGTGCAAAATTTATTTTGCAGCATGCTTGGAGTGCAAAATTTATTTTGCTTTTACTGCAGATTGATAATGGTTTTTTGGGAATGCGCCCCCTTGATCTCGCGTCACTCGTTACTGCGTGTAGCAAGGCTCTACCTGAACGGTTAAATATGTATGTTACAGGAAATTTTTATATTTATAACACTCGTTTTGTTCTGTATGTGTTCGATAGGAACCCTTGCCCTGGGGTGTTAAATATAAACACATTTCTTGGTTTATTTTTCACCCTATTTTTATTCGGAAAAGGATGAATGGTGGGCAAACGGGCGGTGACATAAGGGTTTATATATGAGTTCATTGCCGCCCGTTTACCCACCCTACAAATCTTGGGTGAAAAAAA
>Ga0180298_1000285_pt1 | contig 11956 bp, 8 predicted proteins | sample GuaBasSediGuay13_FD_121800 | JGI IMG/M metagenome (GOLD analysis project Ga0180298, IMG submission 121800) | Subseafloor sediment microbial communities from Guaymas Basin, Gulf of California, Mexico - Guay13, Core 4488-10 , 4-6 cm | ecosystem: Environmental > Aquatic > Marine > Hydrothermal vents...
TAACTGATGTTACGCACCCAGATTCTTTTTTTGATAAAAAACGGGCTCAAAAGTTAATCATGCAGTAGATTTGCGTAGCAATGCAAATCAATGCCAGAAACGTGATGTACCAGTAGAGACGCGAGGCATCGCGTCTCTACAGCGCGTTAATTCAGATAGATTTTTAAGTGTTTGAATAGACACAGAAGTTGAATGCGTAACATCAGTTCTTAAGTGAAAAACTTTTATGTAGGGGGGGGCTTTCGTCTTTGCCCACCATCCTCATTAGAAAAGTTTTTCAGGCAAAAGTACAGCTTCGCGAGACTTCTTAAAGATAAGTTTATTCCCGTGCTGAGTATAAATCTTGAACGCGAATAATTTAATCAATGAGATAGTGAAAAGTGCTGAAAATCAGCACTTTTTAGTTTGGTGGGATGTTTTAAGATAGGAATGGTGGGCTTTTTAAATCCGTTACCGGCCCCCTACAAATCAGGATGTTTTAAGATAGGGGAATGGGGGCTTTAAAAACAGAGCCCTACAAAATTAATCAATCAATCAATCAATCAATCTTGAACTAAGTTATGATTTTTAACATCGAACACTCTATTTCACATTTCACACGGAGAAGTTTCGCGAAGCGAAACTTCTTAAGTGAGCCTTCGGTGCGCGAAGCTAAATACAGTTTTGCGCGTGAAATGTGAAAAGTTAGTATTTTGAGGCCTTTATAGCTAATTTTGGCTAATTGCTGAAATCCGCCAAAATCGTTTTGATCGCCCCCCCGCAGAGAAGTTGACTAAGTCTTTGTTTTTTATCATTTTTATAGTTTCAACACGAATTTATTTTAAATCGTCAAAAATGGGCTATTTTGATAAACTTATCTTATTGTTTGGAGGACTTTTGATAAAAAATTTAACAAAACTGTATTTATTAACAATTATCGTCTCTCACTGGGCCCAATAAATAGGGGGTATCCAGCCTGGGAGAACAGTATTTCACTTAAGAAGTTTCGCGAAGCGAAACTTTAGCGTGAAATTTTGTTTTGGGTTTCAAGGCGAAATTTTGACCTGTTTTTTACCTTGTCAAATTGAAGGCAAGCGTTAGGGCATGGGCCCTGTGCTAATCTCAAAATCAATTTGGCACTTTTATCCCCATTCTACCCAGATAAATCTTGAATCCTTGAGCTTAATTCAATGGCATTGAGGTTGGAGTGAGGGATGAATGGTTGGACTTCCCGTTGTCAGTCCAACCTACGAATTGTTTTTAATCAACCCGTTTCATCTTTAACTTGTAACTTGTTTAATCTGCTCCTCACTGAGTGTATTACCGAAGCGATGTATAAAGTTTTCTGTTGCTTCTGCTATTCCCTCTGTTTTTCCATCTGCTTTAGCAGCCGCTAGTTTATCTGGAAACAACAGTTCAATCAGTTGTTTTGCAGTTGGATCGTCTCGAAGTGATTCTATGTTCATAATCGTTGTCGGTGAAAGTAGTTGAAAACCGGCAGTATTATATTTATATACCAGCCAGTTTCTCAAACAACCAAGAAGAGGGGCAACCACAAGGGATTGCCCCTACGAACCGCCCGTAGGGGCAATCCCTTGTGGTTGCCCCTTGCGGTAAAATACCTGTTTATTTGTGCTTCAGTACTTAGAAGAGATGCAAACAGATCTGCTTGTTTGAAATCTTCTTTTGAAGATTTTTTCATATTTTATCATTACCAGTTCGAGTATTAAAAACGAGTCTATGCCCGTTAGTAGAAGTATTTTTCATTTTTTTTTAACACAGAGAACACAGAGTACCACAGAGTACCACAGAGAATAAGTAATTCACGCAAAAGTTGCGCGCAACTTTTGCGTGAATTTGATTTTTCAATTAATACTCTGATATTAAATGCACTTTAAATGTGTGTATTTTTGAGCGAATTTGCAAACTGATAGGTGGTAAGTAGGGAGTAGCAGGGCCTCGTCAAAGTCCGATATAAGTTATTGATTTAGTGACAATAGACGGATATATTTATCAAAAATATATTATAAATCAGTAAGTTATAATTTATGGTTTCATGTAGAGTCTAAAATGAACAAAAAAATTTAAATAATCAAAAAGTTAGTATCAACTTTGACGGGGAATATCCAATCCTATCATTTGACTCTTTTTCAATGATATGAAGCAATAGCAGTATCCATTTCTTCCACAGGTACCATTTTATCTATCAGTTTTTAAAATTCCACAAACATCTCCCTTCTGCCCTATCCAAACTCAAAAGCGCATTCTCTTCACCTGTTAAAAAATTCCTCGCGAAAATATTTGAACCAAAAATAAATCTCAAGCTTTCAAATTGGAAATATTTAATAAAAATGTGTCAATTTTGATCAACACCTGATGACAACACCCCTGATTGATTCAAATCACAAAATCACGCCAATTTATTAATGGGTTTGTCATTAATAATTAACCATTAACCATTAATAATTACTGATTTTTTAATCAGCGTAAATCATGATAATCATGATTAATCAGCCTTCTATCTATATAATTAATATCGTGATCAGCAAGATGCTAAACAGAAAATGAGTGGATTTTCAAATCTAAAAACGTGATAAAACTCTGATTGTCATGATTGACACTGATTTTTGTTATTCGCGTCAATATTAGATGTACATGATTAATCAGTGTTTTATCTATATCATTAGTACAACGGATTAGGGGAATGAACGGATTGGTGTGTTGGCAGTATTGAGTCAATCCGTTCATTACGCGAATCCGCTGTACTCAATAATCCGTTTACGAAGCGAATCCGCTGTACTCAATCATTCATTCTAAAAAAAATGCCTCAAAAAACACTCACAATTTGGATTAAAGCAACTCGCCCTCAATTTTTTACGGTGATTATTTTGCCTATTTTATTAGGCACCGCTATCGCTAACCATTTGCATGGCGTATTTTTACCACTCTATTTTGGCTTATCGCTACTCGCTGGTATTCTCACTCATGCTGCGATCAATGTGCTCAATGACTATTTTGATCACCTCAATAAAACCGATGATTTCAATCATACTCCCCTTACCCCCTTCGCTGGTGGCAGTCGCATGATTCAAAAAGGGATTTTAACCCCAACCGAAACCTATCGTTTTGGCATGTTATTACTGATAATCGCTATCAGTATTGGCCTCTTTTTAGTTTGGGCCCGAGGATTACCATTACTATGGATAGGGTTAATCGGTATATTATCAGGCTATTTCTACTCCGCGCCCCCATTTTCATTTCACAGTCGCGGCTTAGGCGAAATATTAGTCGGCCTCAATTTTGGCGTGTTAGCCGTGTTGGGCGCTTACTATGTGCAAATTCAAAGCTTGAGTCTCATTGCCGTGATAGCGGCATTACCGCTGGCCGTTTTAGTCACGGCGATTTTATATCTCAATGAATTTCCTGACTATGTCGCGGATAAACAAGCCGGTAAAAAAACTTTAGTGGTGCGTTTAGGGCAAATTCAAGCTCGCCCGATTTATGCGCTGTTGATCGGATTCAGTTTCATTGCTGTCATTTTAGGTGTGATGTTTAATACCTTACCTATGTTAAGTCTTATCAGTTTATTAGCCTTACCTTTGGGCTTCTTTGCGATTAAAACGCTGTATGTTGCTTACGATCAATCAACGGCCCTCATTCCCGCGATCAAAAACACGATTATGCTGCATACCGTCGTCAGCGTGTTATTGATTTTTGCGTTTGTGTACTAAAAAGGGCAACCACAAGGAAGGGCAACCACGAGGGATTGCCCCTACAAGAACCGATTGTTGGTTAAATGGGAAGGTTTCACACAAGGGCAACCACGAGGGATTGCCCCTACATACAACCTCTTCTTGTAGGGATAATCCATTGTGATTGCCCCATTGCTCACACCCCGTTATTCGATTTGGAGAATCAATATTATGAAAATACAGAGATTGCTCATTTCTGTCTTACTCTTATGTTATCTCACATTGACGGCCTGTAAAATTAATCATCCCTTTGTTGCTAGAGAGCCTATTGAGCAAGGCAATACTGATGATTTAGCTGTTCAAAGTTCTCTAGTCGCGCACACAACTCGCTCGTGTTGGCAGAGTATTCCTAATAATGGGCGACAGCCTAAGACTTTTATTTTGGCAACGGGTGCAAACGTCGGCCAACTTCGTTTCAGCGATCAAGATGCGCGACAATTTGCACAAGCCATGCAAAACCGCTTTAAAGTACCCGAGCAACAAGTGTGTTTATTACAAGGCGTTTATCGCGTCGAATTTGAACAAGCGTTGAGAGATTTAAAACAGAGGGTTAAACCAAATGATCGTGTGATCATCTTCTTTTCAGGAGCGGGGGCTTATGTCAGAGATGATAATGGAGATGAAGCCGATCAAGTCGATGAAGTGCTAGTCACTTTGGATGTTCAAGATTCAAAACATCCCAATCGACAAGATGTGGTGACCGATGATCATTTAGTTAGATTAATCAATCAGTTACCCACTCAACGTGTTATGACGTTTATTGATGCTGGCTACGAGGGTAGTAGAGACTCAGAAAATCAGAGGCTATCAAATCAAGTACGGCATAAATTTTATGCCAAAGGTGAAATCGGCACGTTTTCATTGCCGCGTGATCCAATGGAAAGGGCAAATGGGTTAGAACAGCTTAAGGGCCAAGTTTTTGCAGCGGCACGCGAATCTCAAAACGCCTATGAAATGAAACAAGGTGGAGTGTTTACCCAATCTTTTCTAAAAGTATTAGCGCGTTATCCCGATGCCACTCTGACTCAAGTCTTTGAATACACTCAGGCTGAAATACAATGATCAATTATCAGTAGATCGAAAACAAATAAAAGCAAAATAAGCAAAATAACAGGCATTCCAAGAGGGCCGCAAAATAACAGGCATTCCAAGAGGGCCGCAAAATAAATTTTGCAACGACAATCAGGCATTCAGCGAAGGTATGGAGTGCAAAATTTATTTTGCCTTTTCGTTCCAAATTTATTTTGCCCATACCTGAGCTTGTTGATGGGCGGGATTATTTAATCTATTTATAATTGATAATTGATTTCCACATTTCACGCTAAAGTATAGCGAAGCTTCACTACGCGCGTGAAATAAAGTTTTTGCGCGCAAAAACTGGGGCAAAGAATTGATAATTGAACGAAGGGTTGTAATTGCTGTGTAATGGAGTAATATAAATCAATATTAATAATGCATTAAACACTCCCTTATTCATCTTACAGAAGGAGTAGTCCCATGATTGATACAGACGGTTATAGAATGAACGTAGGTATTATCCTGACTAATCAGGATGGGCAAGCGTTATGGGCAAAACGTGTTGGACAAGATGCTTGGCAATTTCCACAAGGTGGTATTAAAGCGACTGAAACCCCAAAACGGGCGTTATTTCGTGAACTCCATGAAGAATTAGGTTTAACCACTAAACAAGTCCATGTATTAGGTGCCACACGCGGATGGTTACGTTACCGCTTACCTCATAATTTGATACGTTATCACCAACGCCCTTTGTGCATCGGTCAAAAACAAGTCTGGTATATGCTACGTCTTTTAGGCCATGACAACAACATTTGCCTGAATACAAGCGATAATCCAGAATTTGACCAATGGTTATGGGTTGATTATTGGTATCCTTTAAGTGAAGTCGTTTATTTTAAAAAGGCCGTGTATGAAAATGCGCTTAAAGAACTTCACCCTTTAGTGCAATCTCATCCCGAACCTCAAAAACGTCGTTTGATTTATAAATTACCCACTCAACGTCTCGGCGTATCTGTTTAAAGCTAGAATGATAAATGATGAATGATGAATGAATTAAACAATTCATTCATTGAATCATCATTATCTATTTGTGAGCCCCTTTTAAGCACACAAGTAAACAGTGCCAACTTATATACACTCATTTAATTTCAAAGTGGTAGGGGCAATCCCTTGTGGTTGCCCCCATTGGATTATCTCATTTAATTTCAAAGACTTATATTTATTTAGAAACCGTTTTATAATCCTTGTCATTATTTCATTCTTAATTTCACTTGAGGAACCCAAAATGTTAGTTATACCCGCCATCGATCTAAAAGATGGTCAGTGTGTACGGCTTAGACAGGGCCGTATGGAGGATGATACGGTATTTTCCAGTGATCCTGTCGCCATGGCAGAACGCTGGATAAAGGCAGGCGCACGTCGTTTACATATTGTCGATTTAAACGGCGCTTTTACTGGTCAACCCGTCAATGCTTCAGTCATACATGAAATTGCTCAAACTTACCCTGATATTCCAATACAAGTGGGTGGGGGTATTCGTGATGAAGATACCATACAGACTTATCTTGATGTTGGGGTAAACTATGTCATTATTGGTACTAAGGCTGTTCAGTCTCCACACTTTATTGCCGATATCTGCCGAGAATTTCCAGGGCATATTATCGTCGGTTTAGATGCCCGTGAAGGGAAACTGGCAACAGAAGGTTGGTCAAAACTATCCCGTCATAGTGCCATAGAGATGGCACAACAATTTGAACAAGACGGCGTTGAAGCGATTGTATTTACAGACATCAGTCGTGACGGAATGCTACAAGGCCTCAATATTGACTCAACAGTCACATTAGCGCGCTCCATTAAAATTCCAGTGATAGCCGCCGGTGGTATAACCACGATAGATGATATTCGGGCCTTATGTGAAGTCGCCGAACAAGATATTATGGGCGTAATAACAGGCCGCGCGATTTACGAAGGCACATTAGATTTTACCCAAGCCCAAAAATTAGCCGATGGCTTTGTCATGTAGGGTGGGTAACGTGTTGCCCACCCATCTCCCAAAAACACCAATGTAGGGTGGGTAACGTGTTGCCCAAAAGGGCGCATTTCTAAAAAAAAGTTGTACTTAACTTTTGTACTTAACTTCTGCCTGATTTTCAAAGCAAAATTTATTTTGCGATAGCCCGATTTTCGTTCCAAATTTATTTTGCGATAGGCCGATTTTCGTTCCAAATTTATTTTGCGATAGCCCGATTTTCTAAAGCAAAATTTATTTTGCGATAGGCCGATTTTCGTTCCAAATTTATTTTGCGATAGGCAGATTTTCTAAAGCAAAATTTATTTTGCTTGTTTGCTATTGGAATGCCTGTTATTTTGCGATAGCCCTATTGAGATTGATAACTAAAAATGTTAGCAAAACGCATAATTCCCTGTCTTGATGTTGATGCTGGACGAGTTGTTAAAGGCGTTAATTTTGTCAATATCCGCGATGCTGGTGATCCGATTGAAATTGCGAAGCGTTATGACGATCAAGGCGCAGATGAAGTCACGTTTTTAGACATCACCGCGAGTTCTGATGAACGCGATACCATAGTACATGTCGTTGAAGAAGTCGCCAGTCAAGTCTTTATTCCCCTAACAGTAGGTGGCGGTATTCGTCAACTATCCGATATTCGGCGTATGCTCAATGCTGGCGCGGATAAAGTAGCGATAAATACAGCCGCCGTATTCAATCCAGAATTTGTCAAAGAAGCCAGTGAACATTTGGGCTCACAATGCATAGTCGTCGCGATTGATGCAAAGCAAGTCAGTCAAGAAGGTGAACCCCTACGTTGGGAAGTTTTTACACACGGCGGGCGTAAAGCGACTGGCATTGACGCAGTGGGCTGGGCCCAAAAAATGACTGAATTTGGAGCGGGTGAAATACTGCTAACCAGTATGGATCGAGATGGCACCCGCAATGGTTTTGATTTAGCATTGACACGCACCATCAGTGAATCCGTCAGTATTCCCGTGATTGCTTCTGGCGGAGTCGGCACATTAGAACATCTTGCAGAAGGGGTTCATGAAGGTAAAGCAGATGCCGTGCTGGCAGCCAGTATTTTCCATTTTGGAGAATACACCATTGCCCAAGCTAAACAAGTGATGGCAGATCGAGGGATTGAGGTGCGTCTTTAATATAGGTGTTAATATAAGTAAAACTCAAAACTGGCGTGAACAGTGACTGTTAATATCGTTTTGTTCCAAGTTCAGAAGTTCATAAAGGAACTTATTTTTTGGCCATTACTAAAAAAACCGGAAAATAAACGCAAAAGACGCTTGAGTCTGCTGGCGATGCCTTAAAAATATCTTTTTCACATTAAAGTTTTTACGCACCGAAGACAAGCTCTGGGGACACGCAAAAATTTTGGCAATTGCGTTTCTGTGAAAACGTTTTTTGTGTATTTTTAGTTACAATAATACAATTATCATGACTTGAAAATGAAACTAAGTCGTCCTACAATATGACGCACGAGTCAGGTTGACTCATAACAAGAAATGTTTTTTTGTACCTGGTATTTCGAGGTGAAGGCTGGTAAATAGCTCTTCAAATCTTGGTTTGAAGCTCTGTTTTACCCAACCGGGACTGCCTTCCAGAACGTAAAGTACATGGTTATATCATACCGTTTTTGCGGGACTGATGTCAACGGTTGGGACTGCTCAACCAGGAATCTAGTTGCAATTTTTCGGAATTATCAACAGAGAGCGAATTACCTAAAAACGTCCAACTTTGTCTAACTTTTTAGGAGCAGAATAAAATGCAGTTCGTGCGTCAATTCAATAAAGCTATGGGACTGGCTGCTATGATTAGTACTTTAGTTGTCGGCACACAGCAATCCGCTGTGGCAGAAGACACAGCCAGCAAAGATGAAATGAGTGGTTTGAGCGGTATGTCTGACATGGGTGGAATGAGTGGTGGTCTGGTTGGAATGAGTGGGCTATCTGCTATGGCAGCTACGAGTGTCACGGTTAGCAAGGCGGGTCATATCTGCATGGTGCCACAAGGTGTAATCATGTTTTATCCTACAACCAGTGGAATGAGTGGTATGTCCAGTGGCGAAAACGCGAAAAACGGCGAGCAAAGCAGTATGGCCGGAATGAGCGAGCAAAGCGAGCAAAGCGATCAGTCTGGTATGAGCAATATGTCTGGCATGGCAGGTGCTTTTAGCCATTCTTGTGTTATGCCTCAAGGTGTCATCGTGTTCTATCCGACAATTGCCGGTATGAGTGGCATGTCTGGTATGGGCGGAATGAGTGGCATGGGGGGCTTTGGTAGTTGGACACCAAAGTCTCCCAAATAGAATTTTCGGCAATATCAATAAAAGAGAGTTGATGTTCGTTTGATGAGTAAGCACAGGGATGTGCGAGTTTTTTTAACCTGGGCGAACACTAAAGGAAAGCCCTACAGTAGGGGAATACCTGCGTGTTTGCCCGATACGATATGGCATTGATGCCTAATTAGGGCAATGCCCCTACAATATTCTGCTTGCCCTCGCTTACCCTTTCACCGCGTCGTCATGTCAATCCCCTTGTGGTTGCCCCTGTTGCCCCTGTGCTTGCCTAAGTCTGTCTTTTAAATCACTTTTGAAATAAATAATTAAAGAAAGAAAATACATTTAAAAATGAAAATATTTTCAGCGCGTTATTATTGTATTTTATAACTCAATCTAATTTGTTGTTTCATCAGTCGTCTCAAACCGGTTATTATAGAGAAAATTAATTCTTAATTCTTAATTAATAAATGGAAATGATTCTAATTTTTTGACTGTTTTTTAATTTAAATGTAGTGATCAAGCGGATGTTAAACAAAAAATGAGATTTTGAGCAAATCTAAAATCGTGATAGAACGCTGATTGTCATGATTGTCATGATTTACGCTGATTAATAATGATCTGTTCAACATCAATCTGATTACTACAGTTTTTGCAAAATACTATGATAATATGAAAAATAATCCAAGTTGCTATCTATCCCTTTATTCCCATCAAATTTAATTAATTGACAATTGACAATTTATAGGGTTTTGGAAAATTAATTAGTTTTGGACATATCAATTTCAAAATAGCATAAATGATATAGGGGGCGAAATGGCGTGTTTAGCGTCACTATCTGATCTATATAATTCTCATAAAAATCAATTAGTAAGAGGACAGACATACAAGTCTGCCCATAGATATTTGATGGCATGATGTCGGGGCTGCACTTGCGTGTTCGCCCTCTTTTGACTAGATAGCAACTTGAGCAAGAGAGCATACACACAAGTCTGCCGCTACGCGACATTTGATAGAATGGTGTAGAGGCGAATCGCTGTGTTCGCCCTCTTTTCACTATTACTATTTATTTATTATTACTATTAATATAATTTAGGAAAAATTCTAAAGAGGAAAACGATGGCAAAAAATTTTCTGACTCCGGCTGAAACAGCCCAAGCATTTATTGGTGTTGGCGATTACAAAGTCAAAATGCCTATTTCTAAGGTAATCGTCTCATCTTTCCTTGCAGGTGCTTATATTGCACTGGCCGCCCAAGTTATGACCACCGTGACTCACGATATGGCAGGGTATTTTGGTGTTGGATTCAGCAGTTTTATTGGCGGCTGCGTATTTGGTATTGCCCTCGTCCTTGTCCTCGTTGCCGGTTCTGATCTCTTTACAGGTAACTGTCTTCTTTCCATGGGTTGGTTAAATAAAAGTTTAACCACTAACCAAGTTCTAAACAACTGGGCGCTTGTTTATACGGGCAATTTTATTGGCGGTTTATTCCTCGTTTGGATGATGTACTCCAGCGGTATTTGGGACGGACATGGCAGCCAAATCGGTGCCCATGCGGTATCTATAGCGTATAAAAAGACGCATTTGACATTTTTGGAAGCCTTTGTTAGGGGTATTGGGTGTAACTGGTTAGTGTGTTTAGCTGCTGTTATTGTTGTAGCTGGTCAGGATACGATGGGTAAGATTATAGGGGCTTGGTTCCCAGTAATGGTGTTTATCGCCAGCGGTTTTGAACACTGTATCGCCAATATGTTTATTATTCCAGCGGGTATTGTTGCTTCGTTGGAACCTGCGGTTGCAGAGCTTGTCATGTCCAATCATCCTACTTGGGAACTCAGTTCCTTGAATATTTACACCTTTGTGGTTCACAATCTGATTCCCGTGACTCTGGGCAATATTGTGAGTGGTGCTGGATTGGTTGGGGGTATTTATTGGTACTTGTATGTTAAAGGCACTAAACCGGCAACAGCTTAGAATGCTTAAGGGGGCGCATTTCTAAAAAAAGGTCATGAAGATAAATTTTGAAGGCCCGATTTTCAAAACAAATTTATTTTGCGGCCCAATTGGAATGCATGTTATTTTGCTGCCCGAATTTCGTTCCAAATTTATTTTGCGGATCGCCAAGATTGATAATGACCCTTTTTTTGGGAATGCGCCCTGCATAAGCTTTAGAGAATCTCTTTGGAATATCATACACAATTATCTCCTCAGTAGTCTTGATGAAGATATTTTTGTGGATCGGGGCTGACGTGTCAGCCCTTTTAAACTAGGGATGCTCCCTTTCAATGATTTCAATACCTCAATAATTCACTTCGCGAGGACATTTTTTATGGGAAATGAGAACCACAGTACGCCTAACAACGCTGACAATCAGCCGCAGCAAATACCTCATAACAATTCTCTTGTTATTGGGGCAATGAGTTCGGTCATTTTAATTGTGATTGTGGCCGGTTTCACAAGCTTATTAAATAATAAAAAGATTTCGGCGCTTGAAATCCGCTCAAGTCAATTAGAGGCCAGTTTGCAAGTTTTGCAAAAAGAGACTGCCACCTCAATGACAACACAGCCTGTGTTTGAGGCTTTGAAGGAAGAAAAGGCCGCTTCAATCAAGCAACCGGAAAATGCGCTGAACGACAAAGCGGGCTTAAAAATCGAAGCACTTGATGCCCAATTGCAAACCTTGAAACAGGCCGTCACGGTTGCACAAAATCGGCAAGATGAGCAACTCAAAGCATTGGCAGTTCAAGTCACTCAGTTAGAAACGACTTTGAAAGCAGATCTCAAAGTATTGGCTCAAGAACAGAACGATAAACTGAATGGGTTAGAGGCCCAATTGCAAACCGTGAAAGCGGAAAACACGGTTGCGCTTAACCAACAAGGTGAGCAGTTCAAAGCTTTGTCTCA
>Ga0180298_1000289_pt1 | contig 11900 bp, 15 predicted proteins | sample GuaBasSediGuay13_FD_121800 | JGI IMG/M metagenome (GOLD analysis project Ga0180298, IMG submission 121800) | Subseafloor sediment microbial communities from Guaymas Basin, Gulf of California, Mexico - Guay13, Core 4488-10 , 4-6 cm | ecosystem: Environmental > Aquatic > Marine > Hydrothermal...
CCAGTTCATTCCTAAGAATGTCTAAGCAGTCGCCTAAGTAAAGTTTGTTCATTGTACTATTATGAGACGATTATGTCGTTATTCAATAAAACACAAAAACGAAAAGCATGATATGTTGAGGATATGCGAATGTCAATAACTCTTTTCAAAAAGGGCAAGCACTTGCTCGGCCTTTTCCATCTATTTCAAACGGCACTTCATTCACTGAATACCACGGTGTTCAGTGTTCATAAATTAGATGTAGCGATTCTTGAACGCCATCAAGTACCTTTTGGTGGACTTGACACAGTCGCTGAGATTGTGGAGTGATTAATTAAAGGGTTGTGCCATGTTGATATTGATTGAAATATTAGTAAAATCAATAAGTTAATAGTCTTTTGTTGCCCAAAAAAAAGCCCTCGCATCATCACAATGCAAGGGCTTTTTTTATGCCTAAAATTATTCCTGAAAAAAGAGTTGATTTATGACAGTCAGAAATCAGGAGTTTGACAATCTACTAGTTGAAGCGATAAAGGGTGAGACAAGAACCATTGGTAATTACGAGACGGGGCATTGCACCACTATTAAACTTTCAATGAAACCACCAGACACATCATAATAAGTATGTCTGGTAGTACTTGGGAAGATAAGCACGGAGATGACTAGATAACTCTACCGAAGCCTCAATCAGGTTGGCGTGTTAACCCCTATTCAAACCCAATGATATTCCACATTGCTCGATTATAATAATTGGCATCCGCACCTACCATATCCGGACTCTTGAGCCAACCTCCTTCACCCCCTTCACTGGCAGCTTTCGCTCCTGTTGAAAACAAATAGCGATTTGTCTCTTTGTTTTTCAACAGGTAGACATTGCCACGTTTAATCATACGCCACTTGGCGCGTTCATAATAATTGGCATCCGCGCCTACAATAGGCGGACTTTTGAGCCATCCTCCTTCACCCTCTTCACTGACAGCTGGCTTCCCCGTTGAAAAGAGGTAGCGATTCGTCTGTGTGTTTTTGAACAGATAAAAATCCCCTCTTTTAATCAGATACCACTGTGCTCGATTGTAATAATTGGCATCCGCTCCTACAATAGCCGGACTCTTGAGCCATCCTCCCTCACCGCCTTCACTGGCAGCGGGATCCCCCGTTGAAAATGCGTAACGATTTGTCTCGATATTTTTCAACTTCACCACTGTTGCAGATGCTTCCTCTGCCATAGCAGTCGTCGATCCAAGCGACAAACATAGAAAGCTTGCTCCAGTCAACAAAGCAAGTGTTTTCTTCCAAGATGGAAACGTTTTTAAAGGCATACAAAAAACTCCTCTATAAAAAATTAAAGGGATAAGTCTCATGTTTCCCAACAACGGTTATATCAAAAAACTATTATGCCGTTGCTACTGAAACACGAAAACGGAAAGCATGATACCTTGAGAATTACCCCAATGTCAATAACTTTTTTCAAAAAGGGCAAGCACTTGCTCGGCATTTTCCATCTATTTAAAACGGCACCTCATCCACTGAATACCACAGTGTTCAGTGTTCATAAATGAGAGGTAGCGATTCTTGAACGTTATCAAGTACCTTTTGCTGGACTTGACACAGTCGCAGAGATTGTGGAGTGATTAATTAAAGGGGAGTCATGTTGATATACAGCAGTATTTCTAAAATGTTGGACAAAGTTGCCCATTAATACTAGGTACGAGAAAACTCTTCTCGTTATGAGCGAACTCTTGGCGTGCTTGGTTATTGGGCAATTTAGCCAAAGCTGTTATGACAATTTGGTTTCGGCTTAAAACCATTGGCCAATTCAAATTAGCAATATCTAAAGCGACGGTTCGACTTTGGCATCGTTTTTGCTATTCGCGCACGCTAAATAATATAAATATAATAATATATTACAGGATTCGTAGGGTGGGTGAGCTTTGCTCAAATGAACTCAATATAAACCCAGCTTAGATGGTGGGCAGCAAAAAGACGCTACCCACCCTACATTAAACCAAATAAGGTAACTCATTGAGCTTAGATGGTGGGCAGCAAAAAGACGCTACCCACCCTACATTGAACCAAATAAGGTAACTCATTGAGCTTAGATGGTGGGCAGCAAAAAGACGCTACCCACCCTACATTGAACCAAATAAGGTAACTCATTGAGCTTAGTCTAACTCAAGAGATAAATAAAGCGTAAGATAGGTTGAGCGATAGCGCAACCCATCACAACTCTAATAGTGGGTTTATCGTACCTCTACCCACCTACGCTGGCTCAAACGTCGTCCACAGCGAGATCATCGTGTCAAACCCCTTTGTCCGTTTTTCAGGTTTTTTCAGGTTTGATCACGTCTTGCAGGGTTTGCGCGGTCCATAAACGTTTCGCACATTCCAATAAACGGGGTTCCGTTAGACGCAAAATAGTGGCTTTGATCTCATGGTTCAATGGGCCAAATTTATCTTCTAACAAACCCATTAAAAAGTGCGCTTTACCTTCCTTACGTCCTTCTTTAAGCCCTTCTTTACGCCCTTCCTTCTTTGATTCTTCTAACCAATTCTCCGTGCTGGTAGCTAACATCGTTTCTATCTCCTGTAAGTCAATAAATTCCGGTAACAGCACCTTTGGTAAGTGTCTCGGCAATTTGACACGTTTCAACCAGGTTTTAAAAGCGACTCTTAAACTTGGTGGGGCCGTTTTTAGCCATTTTATCAACAAACTTAATGCTTGTTGAGTCTCCGATTTGGTACGACTTTTTTCCAAATGAAATAGGTTAGCCGCTAAATTGTTTGATTGTGAGCTTAATTGCTCGTCACTATAATCATGGCGTTCATCCATGACTAAATACTCTAAATGAGGGCAGTGTTTTTCTAATTCGGCCGGAAACGGGGTAATTAATTCACTGATTTCACGAACCGCATACCAACGATCTTCACCATTATAGAGTACCAAAGGTAATACCGGTGGTAAAAGTTGACTGCCAGAAACCACTTCTGTCTTAATCAAATCTTGATAAAGCAAACCGATATAAACCATCATACGGACTGCCATAAAATGGTCAACACTGGATTGAAATTCTATCAGCAAATAAATATATAACCATTCATCCTTTTGAGAATGTCGGCGTACTTTCCAGACGATATCATCTTCACGATCACGTAAATCTTCACTGACATAATGACCACTGACTTTGCTTAAAGTACGAAAATCAAGCTGAGTCACCCATTTTTGGGGTATAAACCCTTGCAATAAATCTTTTACCATCCGGGGATGTGAAAACAGTTGCTTGTAACTGTTATCATGTTCTTGATGGGATTGAGTACGTCGTTTTTTTTTCATGGTTTATCAAATCGTTTCATCGTTAGTGTCAATTTAAAACATTCTCGAATAGGTTTGATTTCACGACTGATTAGCAAGCCGTGGATTTTGTTCATCCAAAATATGTGCTTGATTACTATGTGCTTGGATTGGCGTGACTATCTCTGAGCCACAAGTTGAACAAGTTGAAGATTCATAATCGACAGTTAAGGTTTTTCCTTTATAAAGAGTCTGTTCTGTACAAACATTAGGGATAAGTTGCCCTTCTTCACACATTGGACAGTTTAAATTATTCAAATGAAAGATAGGTTTAAAGTTTGTAGTAGGCGATTTATCGCCTTAATATCCCAGTCGGTTTTGTAGGGTGGGTAACGGGTTTTTGTTGCCCACCATTCCCCAGATCATTGCTCATTGTTAGCTAACACTTCGACAATTTTTTGTACTCCACTGATAACACGAGTCATTTTTTCGTAATCAATTTTATCGGGCGTATCTTGTGCCCTGTGGTAATAGGGATAGCGGTAAGGGGCCGTATCAGTGATCATAATAGCAGGATAGTCGTTTTTCCAAAATGAGCCATGATCTGACCAATCTACTCCTGGAATAAAGGCAGGTAATATGGCCCCTTCTGATGGAATAGTCGCATTTTTTCTAAAAATATCAATGGCTTGTCGCAATAATTGACTCGACGAAAAATGACCCACAAATCCAATAAAGTTACCTTTGTTAGGGTAAAAAAAACGCAACGGCTGTGGATAGTGTTGACTACCGGGTTCCTCGCTGAAATAACCAATCGTTTCAAGTGCAATCATGCCGACAATCTGTTCTCCCCTTGCCGCCGATCTTTTGGCGTAAACCAAACTGCCCATCGCCTCCGTTTTAAAAAAAGGGGGCTCTTCATTGACAAAGGCAACCAATCTCACTGTCCGTGATAGTGTCAAGCCGTGAAGTAAACGGGCTATTTCCAAAATGGCGGCAACGCCAGAAGCATTATCATTTGCGCCCGGTGAACCACCAATTGAGTCATAATGCGCTCCCACAATGATGATTTCTTCCGGTTTCTCTTTTCCCAATAATTCAATTTCAATATTGGCATCCGTCTCATCCAAGCTTTGGGCAATCCGTTTAGTGTCAATATCAGGGTAAAGTTTCGTAAATGGCTGATATTCTTGGAGAAAAACGGAATATCCGTAGGCATGAAACTGGTTAATAATATAATTTTTTGAGCTGGCAAAGTGGTTATTTGAGTGATGGTTTCTACCTTGTAAATCACTCGCCAAAAACCTGACATGAGATTTCACGTTTTGAAAAATATCTCTTTCAACCGTGTTAAGTGGCGGAGCCTCACCCTTAAATGAAACATGAGGCATACGAATAGTATAAAACCATAAGCCGCCTATTAAGACAAGTATAATAATAAACGTGATTAACATATCCTTAATAAATGCTTTAAATGTCGGAAAAATGCTCATATCGCTCTTGATGTAGGATGGGTAACGGGTTTATCAAAGCCCACCGGGCGCATTCCTAAAAAAAGGGTCATCAAGATAAATTTTGAAGGCCCGCTTGGAATGCATGTTATTTTGCGGCCCGCTTTTCGTTCCAAATTTATTTTGCGGCCCGCTTTTCGTTCCAAATTTATTTTGCGGCCCGCTTTTCGTTCCAAATTTATTTTGCGGATCGCCAAGATTGATAATGACCCTTTTTTTGGGAATGCGCCCTTGCCCACCATTAATCGTAATCATGTCGGATGGGTAACGGGTTTATCAAAGCCCACCCTATCGCTTGCCATTAATCGTAATCTGTTTGAAAATCCGGATTTCGATAATGCTCAAACATGCGTTTTATTTGTGCCTGTGTCGTTCGCCCTAATGAGAGTTGTTTTGGTATATCGTGTTCTGGGAAAAACGCGACGTCTTCAGTTTCTATACTGGTTGTCGCGCTACCCGATAACACTTCACACTGAAAAAACAGTTTATAAATATGGTGTGGAGAGGGCACGTAATAATTATGTTTGTTACGATCATAAACGGCTAGGAGTTTGATAACGCGCGTTTTATAACCCGATTCTTCGTCTATTTCACGCACTACCGCATCGCTAGGAGAATCGCCAATATCAGCCCAACCGCCTGGCAATGTCCAACCGCCATCACGACGCTCTTTGACTAATAATAAGGCATCATCACGAAAAACCACGCCACGAACATCAACCTTTGGTGTGGCATAACCCACATCAGCTAAGAAAATATCACGCAGTTGTGTGATATCGGTTTGTGCCCCTTCGGCCATCATTTCTAAGGCTATCTCTTGGATAGCCTCATATCTTTCAATTTCAAAAGGGTTTTCAGCAAAGGTTAACCCATTTTGAGCCATTGCTTGTAATCGTTTTGCCCATTGAAGCCATTGTGGTTCCATAGATTATAAATCCTCTTATTGATAGCCAACTGCTAAAGAACAGCCAACAGCTAAAGAACAGCCAACAGACAGACAGCCAACAGCTAAAGCAGTTGTCTAAAAGCTCAAGTCACCTAAAGGTGACTAAACCTATCTCTAGCGAGATTTCTAGCGCCAAAAGCGCAAAAACTTTTGCGTGAACCTTCGGTCTGCTACGCTAAATGGTGGACAGTATAATGTAGGGGCGAACCTACGTGTTCGCCCTTTTTGTTCTGCCTTTTTGTTCGGCTGTTCTGCCTTTTTGTTTGGCTGTTCTGCCTTTTGGTTCGTTTTTAAAAAATAACCAATTTATTTGATTAATGCGATATGATTTTCAACGGCTTTTGCTAATCCGCCCATTTTCTCAATTTGCCCTAATGCACAAGTGACATAAGCTTGATACATTTGTCGGGCACAGCGTTCGTGCGGCATACGGCCCTCACCCGTTCCTAAACCTGGACACAAAATACTGTTGATTGGGTTAGAAGCTTGTTGATTATGACGCTCTACAGCCTGAAGTACCGCTTTAAAGGCCAGATAAGCATTAACCGTATTGGCGATATTCATCGGTACGCGCATTGTAGGCGCACTGATCAGGTAGGGTATATCAGGGTGATCGGTTTCTACAATAATAGCTTGTCCTACCGGTATTTCGCCATAATAATCTTGTTCAAGTCGTGTCCGCAGTTTTCGTTCAAGCTGCCAACCAAAATGTTGGCTATATTTTAAATCTAATCCGCCATCCATATAGCCAAAACTATTAGCGGGACTCACAATCGCATCTGCAGTTTCGGCGAGTATATCCCCTTCTGAAATCTCAACCTGCTCAATAATACCACTAAAGTATTTTTTCCAAGCGTAGTACAGGCCGATATGATAAGCTTTTAATCTGATTTTAAGAGGTTGCATTTGTGATATTGATGATGAGTACAAGGTTGATGAGGAATCTTTAATGTTTAAAATGCCGTTAATATTCGGGTGCTATTTTCTCCAAAAATTTTCACAAAAGCGGGCTGATGAGTTGTTAATATTAATTCTGGTTTAATGTCAATTTTATTGGCAAACGCAAGAGACGCAAGAGACGCAAGAGACGCAAGAGACGCTTCGATTTATTTTGACAGCGTCTTTAGCGTCTTTAGCGTCAAAGCGCGTTTATTTCTTTTTTAATTGCTTTTAGTATGCTTCGCGAATATTTAGTAGGTGACTGTTTGGTAAAGTTGTATGTCAGTAATAAAACGAAAGTCCTTTATATTCCGTGTATATAATTCCTTATGATGAACCAAGGCAGTTGCAGCAATTATCGCATCTGGAATACTCAACTTATGACTCAAAGCATAAGTTTCCATTAGTTCAATAACCATTGTTGTGAAGTGGCTCTATCAACTGGAATACACGAAATGCCTGAGAGATGCCGTTTGATTTTTTCGAGTTCAATTTTGTTCAAGGCCCCAAAATACAATTCGGCCTGAGTCACTACACTAATAGCAAGGTTATGAGGCTGAATATAACGAAGTTCCTCGAAAATGTGTGGATTGTTTTTGTAAAACTCAATGAGAATGTCAGTATCACAAAGGATCATAAGTCGTACCGCTCCTTCTTGGCCAAGCCCGTTGACGAAGTGAGTGAATATTAATGTCTTCTGCTATTTAAAATGTGAGCAAATGTGATCACGGCTTAGTTCACGATTCATCCAAGCTGGTTGTTACCAGAAGTTTTTATTGCAACAGAGCCGTCTTGTCCCCGTGCGTTAATTCCCGGTTAGCCCCCGGTATTTATAAAGGAACTTATTTAGGCAAGAAGACGTATGCCTTCTCGTTCAATATTGATGGCCGCGTTCAAATCACGATCCATTTTATAACCACAAGTCTCGCAATGATAGACACGTTCTGACAGCTTGAAAAGTTCTTTCTTATCACCACAATTGGAACAGGTTTTAGAAGAAGGGAACCACTTATCTATAATTGAAATCCAATTACCATAAAGGCCGGCTTTATATCTTAATTGCCGTTTCAATTCATAGAAGCCCATATCGCTTATAGCTAATGCCAGCCTAGAGTTTTTCATCATTCCTTTCACATTCAAGTCTTCAAGACAAATGATCTTAAAATCTTGACAAAGGTGATGAGTTAGCTTATGCAAACCATCCTGACGAATGCAACGAATACGATAATGAAGCTTTGAGATTTTCAACTTTTGTCTCTCGTTGCGTTTTGAACCCTTAGCTAATGAAGCTTGCTTCCGTTGTAATCGGGCTAAACGACGACTCAGTTTCTTTAATGGCTTTTGTCCTTCTATTGCCTCCCCATTGGAAAGGATTGCTAAACTTTTCACACCTAAATCCACACCGACAACATCAGCTTGGTTTTCACTGATTTTGACGGGCGAGGTTTTTAATTGAACGCTAATGCTTATAAACCACTTGTCAGCATTGTTCGAAACCGTTGCTGACAGAATTTTTCCTTCAAATCGAATAGATTCCGTTAATTTTACCCAGCCTAACTTAGGAATCTTGATCCAGTTTCCTTCTGTTTTAAATTGATCATTGGAAAGATAGAATGAATCACGTCTGCCTTTCTTTTTAAATTGGGGATATTGACCGCTACCATTAAAAAAGCGTTTAAATGCGGTGCCTAAATTGGCAAAAGCTTGCTCCGCCGCACATTTAGTGACATTAAACACCCAAGGAAATGAGGCCTGTTTAACCGCATTAAAAGCCTTCTTAATTTGAAAAGCGGTCGGCTTTAAACCGGCTTCGTATTGTCGCTTCCATTCAGCTAAACCCCAGTTATAAGCGAAACGAGATGTTCCACAAGCCTGTATAAAGTACCGTTGCTGTTTAACCGTTGGATTTTTTATCTGTATTTTATGGCTTAATACAAGCATCTTTGATTAACTTTTTATAAGAACGTAGACCATAAAGTCGTGCTGAAAAAACAGGAATAATGGATAAGATATATTGAACGAATTCCTGTTCTGGTGAGAGTTCTTCGCCATTAATTAATGATTAGATTAGTCCCATGTCGAACACAAAAACTTTCAAACCATTCAACACAAAATCGAACTAACCTGTCCTTATGGGCAATAATCAAATGGCTTACTTGTCCAAGTTCAATTTCTTCAAAAAGTTTGCTAAACTTTTTCCGTTTATAGTTAAGACCGCTACCAATTTCTTCTAACCATTCATCAACCACTATTTCATGTTGATGACAATATTTTCTTAAGGCTTCTTTTTGATTATCTAGTTCGGGCTTCTGGCCATAACTTGAGACCCTTGCATAAACGACCACTTTGCCTTGCCCTTTATTTTTTATCCCTAAATATTCAAGGTATTGGTCATGAGTGTAGTATCTTCGCCCCATTGAAGTTCGGTTGGCCTTTAGAACGCCATCCCTATCCCAACGTTGAAGCGTCTTTACCGAACAGCCTATTAACTCGGCAAACTTTTGTGGTTTATATGTGCTCATCGTGAACACATTATAGGTACTTTGAGTATAAAATCAGCCCCTATCAATTAACTCTATTTGCCCATAAGCCCGCAAACGAGAAAAAATCTGCTTGCGTTTCAGTTGAAGAAACACTGCTAATGGGTTGTTCAAGTTCAACTGTTGTGATGCTATTCACAAAATCTAATGCTGACAGAACTTGATACAAAGTGTGTGCTTTTTCTCTATCAGTGATTTGAATAACGATTTGTTCCATATCGTTTTTGACCTTATCGATAATTAAAGAAACGAAAACCTATTACGTGGATTATTGTACTTTGCTCAGAGAAAAGGGGCACGCATCGGACATTTGCTGAAAAGTAGTCGCGAATACCCTTACTTTCAGAACGATTTTTCAATACCCAAATCACGCAAAGGGGGTAAATCCTTTGAGGCCGTTTGAAAAGCTGGTGTTTCATTAAAATAATCATGGAGCGTGAGCAAGTGTATTTTAAATTGTTCAATGTCGTCAAACTCTTTTAATCTTTGCGAGACACCACTGGTGTAGCCAATTCCGGTTAAAACAATAGCAATATTCGCTTTATGACGTACTAAATTACCGTATAAAGAATCGGCAAATTCAGCATTTAAGGGCCGATTTATCAGCTTAGATTGAAAATAGATTTTTTGCTGATTAATAAAACCAACACCATCTATACCCCCATTTTTTCCTAAAGGGCAGGCTTCTAGTCCAAGATGAGCGGCACACTGCTGTCCCAAATGCCCTTTTGTTTTGGAATCAGCATTGAGAATACCGTCAACTAAAGCACGACTCACTGAATGCTCGAGCATTTTTGATTGACCTTTTGTTATAGAATAGATTTTCAAGCAGGGCAGTAATAAAGGCATGCCTAGCTCTACATTCCAACTTGAGTTTGCTGGTCATAAATCGTTCCGATTGGCTAAAACGATTTGTCGAATCGCTAAGTTGGAACGAATAGATAGGCCATTCGTCACTGGGTTTTCATCTTCTTGTACATACACAGCGTAGAGGGTGTAATCGCCGCCCATGCCTTCGGGCAATTCAAAGTCAAAAAGAAGCTTCGCTGAATTTCGTTTCGTTAATCTGCTGTACTCAGTAGTTTGAAAACAAATTTTCATCTAAAAGTTTTTGTTTGCCTCAACTTTTAGATGAAAAAGCAAAATAAATTTGGAACGTAAATCTACCCGCAAAATAAATTTGGAACGAAAATTGGGCTGCAAAATAATTTAAGGGGCCGGCAAAAAAATACAAAGCCGGCCCATACAAATCTAAAGCGAGTACTAGATTAAGCACTCCATTTAAAAAGAAGTGTTTAATCCCCATTCATCCTCATCGTCTTCATCGTCACTGGAAATCTGTTCGTGGCGAGTATCGGGTAAAACGCCATACGGATTCACCATCAAAATTTTGGGGAGTTGGTTATATCCTCTGGGTTGTACGGTTACCATATAAGCACCTTGATTTTCGGGTTGAGGTAGGGTTTCGGGCGAATCTTGATCGGCTTGTTCGGCTTCATCCGCTTCATCGTCTTGATCGTTTTCGGTTTCCGATTTTTCGAGTGCTTCAGGGTTGGCTTGTAGGGCTATGGTATAAAAATTACTTGATGAGAAATTGATCCATGCTCTTGATTGAGCTAATTGTTCTGGTTCTATAAATTCATTCAGATCACTATGGGATTTAAATTCTTTTTTACGGCGTTTTTTGAGAATAATATCGACGCTTGCGCTATCAAGCCCTGGTAATAGCATCAAGGCTTCGCGAGTGGCAAAGTTGGGATTCACGCCAAAGGTGTTGCCATACACGGTAAAGGCACTGTCCATGTTTACGCCATTAAAGACTTCATCAAACCCTTTGATCAGTAAGAGTTCTTCTACGGTTTCTATTTTGCTATTACGCGGTTCATAAGGCGTGGGTAGTGTTTCATAATAGTCTGTTTCCGCGCCATTAACACGTTTCATATCATCACTATCAAGCCAATCATTCCAAGTATCCTCTAAAGCACTCATTTTGTCTGGATTTTGACCAATACGTTTTTCTAACAATTGGCGCAATCGTTGTTTGGTTAGGCGATGAATATTGATTTTACCGGCATGATCATAAATGCGCACTTTGACGGTGTTGGGAATCGGATAAGCCAATTCAAGCACTTGTCCATTAAAACGATATCGTTTATGTTTACGCTCACTTAACGGTTTGAGTTCTTCTGTGCCTGGCGGATCGGGCATACGATTAATGAGCAATTCAATTTGCGCGGCATGTAGTGCTTGCAGGCTGTCATTCCAAGTTTGCAATCCCATTTTGTTATACAGCACGACTTGAGCAGACAAGCGTGTTTCACTCGCTAAAGTGGCTACAATGACAGTCGCTATCGCTATGAACCATAAAACCATGATCAAGATAGCACCGCGTTGTGAAGCTGTGGTTTTCATCAGTTATCAGTTATCAGTTCCACGCAAAAGTTTTTTGCGCGCAAAAAACTTCTTAAGTGGAAATCAGTTCCACATTTCACGCGCTTTGTATAGCGAAGCGCAACGTAGCGCGTGAAATAATGTTTTTGCGCGCAAAAACATTTGCGTGGAAATCAGTTATCAGTTATCAAATGATATTCATTATAGTAACTAAATATATTAAATAATATTAAAAAATAGACTGTAATAATTATAAAAGATGTTATTATTAAAGCCCAGAAATTATTGACAGCTATTACAAATGC
>Ga0180298_1000291_pt1 | contig 11885 bp, 19 predicted proteins | sample GuaBasSediGuay13_FD_121800 | JGI IMG/M metagenome (GOLD analysis project Ga0180298, IMG submission 121800) | Subseafloor sediment microbial communities from Guaymas Basin, Gulf of California, Mexico - Guay13, Core 4488-10 , 4-6 cm | ecosystem: Environmental > Aquatic > Marine > Hydrothermal...
AATCACAATATTTAATGACGCCGGGGCTGATTCTGGAGTTCCAGCCGGGATTGTTAATTTTTGGCAATAAACAGGCATTTAAGTTTTATACATTACTTGTATTGTTATTGTTACAGCCGCCGAAGTTTTAAATCTCATATTCTTCCAAGGTGCCGACCAGATGTTCCAGAAATTCTCCCCGGCCGCTGAAAAAGTTAAAGTATCATAAGTAACATAACCTTGGACTGTTTCAATTTGTAAATCAATGTTAGTTGCCGCCGAAACCTTAACGTAAACTAAAATGTTTGAGACTTTAGAAACATCAACCGGGTCTGTAACCGCTCCGGCCGAAGCGGGGTAATCCTTCCATTGACACCAAAAATTGTATCTCATTAGAGGCATATTTTAATCTGTAAGCCAGCCACTGGCTCTTATAAAATAACAATATTCCTTTTCGTAATCGCCGTAGGCGTAAGCCTTCCAAACCTCACCTTTTTTGACTGGGAAACATATAGAGCCTTTGGTTACGTGGCCAGTCCATACGTGACAGTAAGCTTTTTCTACGCCATCAACAAGTCCTCTTAGAGTTGCTGACATTGCTGCTCCTTCCTTAACCCTAATTGCGGCAACAACGAAACCGTCGTAACCCTCATCGTGATCTATATTAAGACCTCTTGATAACCAAGGCCCAAAATTGATTCTCCAGTCCATATCAAAAAATCTTATACCATTTGCGTCAGCATTTACCGCCAATCCCTTATTTGCTTTATCTGAGTAACTTGAAGGAGTATCTTCGAGTTCAATAAATTTTTTAGCGCCAAGCGGCGGAAGGTATCTAACCATAATTTTTTATTATCCTATTATACCATAAAAATTCTTTTCAAGCCAAAAAAAAGCGCCCCGCAAGGAGGGCGCTGATAACTAATTAGGTTTTCGGGCCCAAAAACCTAATTAGTTCTGACCATTGAAAGGTTTGTTTGGATCTGGGCCCGGGTTTTCAGGAGATGGACTTTCAGCCGGAGTTTCAGGAGTTTCAGGAGTTCCTGAATCTGCTGGAGTTTCAGGAGCCGGAGTTTCAGGAGTTTCAGGACTCTCCTCAGTAGTTGTTGTAGTTTCTTCTTCAGGCATAATTTTTTTTGCGGCTTAATTAAATAACGACCTTTAAGATATTATAACAAATCTTGCGGCGTCTAACAATTAGAAAATGTAGCCGTGAGAACGACCTGCTGGGGCGGGTGTATAAGTAATCTCAATATAAGGTCTTTTAGAGGGGTCAGCTACATACTCTTGGCTATAAGCATCAAACCTTTTATTCAGTGCTTCAGTGCTACTTTTTACCAAGAACGTCAATCTATCTCCCCAGCCCTTACCAGAATCTATTAACTCCCAACTATACCAAGTATTTGCTGTGTTAACTATTGTTGTATCAAGGACGGTAGCTGAATAATCTCCACCAGGTGTGTCCCAGTTATTTCCAGTAGAATAGATATTCCAAGTTACCTCTGCCATTACCACATCTTTTGTTACTTCGTGAGCATTATAACCGATAGAACCTGCAACATAAGAGGTGTAGAGATAAAATTTTATGCTACTTATTGTCCCAGAACCACCGCTTAAAATTGCATCAACTATAAATCTTTTAGTATATTGTGACAGGAAATCAACACCACAAGCTAATATTTCACCACTGTTATAATTAGTATTGGGGTGATCTTTTAAAATCTGAGCATCTGAAAAGCTTGATGTTACATCAGTGTCTAAAATAAAGGCAAGAGGTATTTTTAAAAATGCCAATCCAATCAAACAGATGTATTTTAATTTCTTAACTATCGGAATATCCCATAAGTTAAACTGATAAACCCTACATTTTGCCTCTTTTTCATTCTCCCAGTAATGAATAGCGTTTTTCTGTAATTTGAAAATCTCTTTGTCTTTTGGAATGCCAAAATACTTATAAAAGAACCATTTTACTATTTTGGAATTGAGAATTTTCATTATGTTTTCTTCACCTTTAAAGCGATAGTTACTCTTGTTATCGTTGCCGCCGAATCTACATTAAAAGCTAAAACATCGCCAGCATTTATAGTTTTAGTCCAGCCAGTTAAAGTTGTATCTTCTGACTTTTGAGCCGAAGAAATAGTTGGAGGAGCAGAAGCAGTAATTGAGTCGGCATCAGTAGGTGGGAAGTTAGCATAAGTATCTTTCCAAATATCAATAACTATTGAGCCGACTTGGTCAGCTAATAAAGTAACTCTTTGAATTTCGCAATCAAAAGGTATCCTTAAATGTCCTTTTTCACCGGTGGTAATAGCTGAGCCGCCTCCATCAATAACAAAAGTAATAGAAGCTATATCATCTTCCCAGTTTGCCGCCGCTCCATCGCTTTTCAAAACTTGTCCATCTGTCCCTAATGCTCCGGCCAATTCTGAAGCGTCCAATTCATCATCTCCTCCATCTTTATGGGAAGCAGCGTGAGCCTTTGGAGCGTGGTCTCTAACTTGAGTTAAAGTTTTACCTTCTAACTTCTCAGAATTATCAACAACTCCATCATCATCAGTATCATAGGTAGATTTCAGCATATCTCCAACTCCTACTCCAATTCCCGGAGCCATTTCAATTCTGCTGAAACCATACTTAATTCTATCAATCTTTTTGTTTAAGGCATCAAACCACTCGGCCGGGGTTTTTTCAAAAGCCGTAATCCTTTTAGATACTTCCTCGCCCACTTTAAGCATTACCCAATTCTTAATTGTTTCTAAAATCTTTTTCCTTGCTCCTTCAGGTTCAACTCCTTCCCTTTTAAGGAATTCTTCAAATTCATTATCCATAAATTTTCGCTTATGCCTCTAAGCCAAAAAATGTGATGTGGGCATCACCTGTTCCAGTGCCAACAGTAAATTTAGCCGAAAGAGTGTGGTCTTTTGGTAATTGGAGTTGGAATCCCACATCAAGAGGAACCGACTTAATTGCTTCAAATTCAACAACAGCAATTGTTTCTCCGGCCGTTGAATCCTTTATCTCAACTTCCCCGACCGCTGTAACTGAAATCAAAGCCGCAGTTATTCTAATACTTTTCCCGCTGGCTGGCGTCCAAACAACTGCTTCAGTCCCAGAAGTATCATCACTAATCTTTTTATACTTATAGGTATCAATAACCAGCTCCTCTTTAGCTGATGGGCCGCCTACGTCAAGCATAGAATTAGTCAGGTTTTAAGAATCCGAAAATCTCAACAATGGCTTTTCGAGCCGTTGTCTCATTAGTATTCTTGTAGTGAAGAATTATCTTTGAACCTTCCTCAAATTCTATCTCTCGGGTGGTGTTAAAGGCCATCGCTTTACCAACAAAAACCCCTTGGGTAGGGGCTACTTGTCTAATGCCATCAAAAATACTTATCTCTAAGTCGTAATCTGTGGCCGGGTCAAAGGCAACGCTAATCTTTTCAGTCCTAAAATCCCAACCTTTCGGGGTCGTGTAAAGGATGTAATCAGCTTCGGCGCCCGCTGCGGCTTCCAGCTTATGAACTATGTGAACTTCTTGGTTCATAGCAAAACTATATCTTAGATACTAAGATTTAAACTATTTTTAATGTCGGCCGGCCTAATCTTAAACAGTTCGGTAATGAATATAGACATTCCCCTCCAAAGATGCAGCATTTTGAGTCAAAATCTGGCCAGTAATGTAATCTATAGTTCCACCGTTCTCATCTAACTTTTGCTTTGATTTGCCGTTAGTTCCACCGTCACCAATATTGTCATAAACAGCAACTGCGTTAATATCAGCTCCATCAATCAGGTTATCACTATGGGTTGTTGCATTTTCTGCTGACCCTACATCCATTTCTGCACCGGAAGTCCCACCAGCTTTAGTTATATCAACAATTACTCTATCAACAATTATTTTTGAGGACTCTGGGTTCTGCCAAGCGAAAGCAAAATCGTCTGCGCTTCCGGCTGCCAAAGCCACCTTTACCCACTTTCCGGCTTCAGGGTCTAACTGGTCATTACCAACAGCATTGGTATTGATGTTTTCCTTCCCAACTCCGTATTTACTTATGTGGTATTTTGTTACAGACATAATTATTTACTCTCACACTCAAACACTAAGAACAAATTGACCGTATCAGCTTCGTTGTTCTTAAATGTCCAAGAGATTTTCTCGTGGGCTTCGACTGGGATATTGAGTTCGGGAGAAACTGACTTATCTGGCCCTAAACAGATTGCCGGGACTACAGAGTGAGTGTAAACATCTTCAGCAATTTTAAGGTAAAGGGTTGAATCGGTAAAAGCACTGCCATCTTTGTTTATCAGGTGGATCCTTTTAATTACCAAATCAATATCTGGTGTCCAATCGTCATCCCAAGTTGCCGCAGCAGCCAAAGAATCCTTTTCGATTGTTTTGTAGTATTTCAAGGCCATACTATTTCAATAATTTACTTAGATAAATACTCTTTGATACCAGTTAATAGGACTTTGTAGTAAGCGTGGTCTCCTGACTTAGTAAATTCAGCTCCAGTGTTGATGAAAGTAACTTTCAGTGTTTCACCGGGTAAAACATCAATCGGGGTTTCTTTCAACGTTCCTGGCTGAGACTCTACGTCCTCCTTAGGTGGGTAAGGAAAAGCGAGGGTTTCCATTCCCAAAACCAACTTAGAAGAAACAAGGTTATCAAACGGTGTGTCTTGTTTATACAACCTTACGTTAAACTGGTCCTTCAAGGTGGAGTCATCTAAAACTGCAGCCATCATCAAATTGTCAAATCTCCACTTTTCACCAGTCGGGCAGGTGAACTCATAACAATCAACCTCGCCACCGGCTCCAACCGCAGTATCGTAAGTCAAGGACTTTGAAAGATAACTGAAGAACTTTTTACTTTGAGCATCATATCTTGCTTTATAACCTGCTGGCAGCATTTCGCCACCGGCTAAATCAAGAATGAAACCTCTAATTCTCATCTTTGCGCCGGCAGTTCCTTCAATGTAAAAGGTTGTGTCAGGAGGGACAACGACCTGGAGGTCTCCGAGTTGCAAAAGTTTATTCAGGTTGGTGTTAATTTGGTGCAGAGGAGCTTCATCAGTAGTTATCTCTAAACAAGGAGCACCAGCAACTTTCAAAGTGCACTTTGCTGAGTCATCAGTTCCGGCTTCAAGAATGACCAAAGCTTTGTCGGCTTCAGTATAGTAAGTAATTCCGACAACTAATTCTTTGTCTAATCTATAAGTTTTCATACTAAAACTTTAAGTCAAAATTTATTTTTTTCGACCTTTTATAAAATAAAGATCACGGGCCTTATGCTCTCTTTTTTGCGGCCCCGTGCAAAGCAACCAAACCATCAACGTTCGCTAACATTTTCGCCTTTCTATCAGCCAGAGTAACATTCGGCATTGGGTCAATCTTGCTTAAGTGCTCAGCTAACAGAGGTTGGAAAGCACTGACAAACTTTTTAACCTTCGGCTCTCTCTTTACAACACCTTCCACCAATCTCGGAGCACCGATTTCAGTGGAATAAGCCAACCATTCGTCATCAGTTGTAGCCGCCAATCCTGCTGCTCTTGCTTTAGCTTCAATCGCCTTTCGCATTGCATTGGCAAACTTACCTTCTGCGGCTATACCTGCAGCAATAGGGGATTTTCTGGGCGTAGTAATCGCTTTCCTATAGTTTGTTTCACCGACAGCTTTCAAAGTTCCTAACTGTTTTGCCACCCAATCTTCAGGCTTGGGTAACCTTTGAATCGTTATAGGCATAATTCTAAATATTAAATTATCTTTAAAGCGCGACCTTTGGGTGCCCGAGGTAAGACTGACTTCAATTAAAGAGCCCGAGGACTCTAAACGAATGCTTACCTCGGGCTACTTTAATTATAATATAAATGCAAATGTCAATCAACAAGTTTTGTCAAATCGTCAGCCAACCTGTGGCGGGTTTACTTCCATTATAATAAATTATTTGGTATAATACAAGTATGGCAAGGAAATATACAATGGTTCACGATTCAATGTTAGTCAGGTGGCTGATGGCCAACTTTCCTTTTGGCACCTATAAGATGAACGTGCGTTTAGGAACGCCAACCGAGGAAATCAAAGAGGGCGTTCCTCCAAGATATGCAGGAATAACTAAAGTTTACCGGCTGTGTGCTGACGCCGTTGTTATTTGGGATGGAAAAGTAACTATCGTAGAGTGCGTTGTAAGGCCCGGAGAATTTTATAAGATTCAGCAATTAAATACTTACGAAAGAGCATTTCGGGTTACTGAGGAATATAGGAAATACTGGGATTGGCCGATCGAGAAGATTATTCTAACAACTGAAACAGATCCTTTTATGGAATCAGAAGCGGCCAGAAGTAATATCCGAGTAGTGAAATTCACGACACCAGATATAGAATACTACAAACAAAGTTTGCGTAAGAGACAGATTACGCCCCGAGGTAGTGGTTTAAAACCACTTTAAAGGTCAGGTCAACTTAATCCCGCCCCCCGGCGCGCCTGCATTTTGGCGGCGACGGACGGACAGGCAACGAAATAATGCAAGTGCACCTTTAAGGGGAAAATATACTGGGGGATTAACAGACAACACTTTTAATTATTTGTCAAGATGCCTGAAAATAATAATCTACAAAGATATTTCTGGACAGAGGAAGACATTAAAGCTTTACCTGTTTTACCCGAACCAGTAGAGGCTTTTGATATTGCAACCGATGAAAAAGTCGTTTTAAAGGTAGAAAGATGGGGACTCTATCAGCACCTAATTCATCCAACTTGGCCCGGCGCTCCAGCTGAGAAGCTCGTGATTGCTTTAAGGTTATGGATGCAACCCGGGTATGAGGGTCCAAGAGCACCGTATTGGGATCTTCACCAAGGCCATTTAATTTCAATGATCTACCCGTTTTTGCAAAAGGAAGATTACAAGGATTACGAAATTATAATAACTAAACGAGGAACTCCACCTAAAGCTTACTTCGAGGTGGAATTTAAAAAGCCCGAGTAAAAGCTCGGGCTTTTTTAACCAGAAATGGGGAAAGGAGGTTTATGTTCCTCAGAAGGCGGAGCTTCCTTTTTTTTAGCTTCGGGCTCAAACTTACGTTTTAACTCCTCAAATTTCTCTCTCTCCATCTTTTCCGAGAGTGCCTTATAAACAATATCCAATGCTTCTTTAGGATTGCCCAGATTTTTGGTGAGGTAAGTTAAAAGATTCAAGCAATCATTACAGATCACTTTCATCCAAGTGTTGCCCCGAGGAACTTTCCTGCCGCAGGTCATACACTCGTCATATTGAGTCAGCTTCGAGGTATCGAACTCGGGTAATTCACCAGGTTCGGTCAACTCACCTTTTTTAAATTGCTTCACTTCTTCCTGAGCCACATAAGCATCAACTACATTTTTAGCTTGCTCAACTGTCCAACCCATTTGAATAGCCTCGGTAAGGAGAGAATCAGTTAGTTCAGGAGTTGGCATACGCAATGCTTCCTTTACTACTCCAACCGTCAAAACACCTTTTCGTAAGGCCTCTTTATGAACGTCAGGCAGTTTTACCAGCAATAAATAAAACTCTACCCAATCCTTAGTATGTCCGGTGGCGGCCGCTAATTCTTCTGTTGATAAGCCAGCTTGGCTTGTCTTTGCTAAAGCCTCAGCTACATCCATTGGATTTTGATTTCCCCTGGCCGTGTTGGCTAAGAAGTTTAAAATGGTAGCTTTATTTTCGTCAGCACCTGTAACAATAGCTGGAATCTTCGACCAACCCATCTCTTTAACTACCTTAATTCTATGCTCTCCATCAATCAACTCATATTTTCCTTCGGCAAGCGGTCTTACTAAAATTGGAATATTAAATCCGCTCTCTTTAATTGAGGCCTTTAGTTCTGCTTCCTGAGAAGGAGTGAAAGTGGCCCGAGCTCTCTTTTCAGGAATAATAATTTTATCTATCTCAATCTCTTGATATTGTTTGTCTTCCATTTTGTATTATGATATAATTTATTAGAAAGGTCGACTTTTAACTATTAACTATATTATACTATGCCAGAAGAAAAAGGACAAACTCCACCTGAAACTACTGAGATAAAAAAGCCTGACTGGTTAAATACTGTCAGTCCTCAAGCTGAGTTAATTCAAATCTGGAATGACGCTTTTGATCCAAACTGTGACGCCGAAAATCTTGTTAAAAGATTGAGAGAAGCTTTATCTAAGGTTAAAGGTGGGCCACCAGCTGGATTAAGCAAGTAATTAAAATAATACTGCGCCCGAGGGCAGTCCTTAAAATGCCAGAGGAAAAAAAGCCCGAGGAGATTCTAATTACAATTTTAGATAGGGCAGAACTTGTTACTTATCCAGAGATGGAAAAGGAAGTTAGGGTTATGTCAATTACCTTTACCGCGCCGGGAATCCCACCACTTACCGTCAAGATCCCAAAGGAGGAGTATTCGAAGGAACGAGAGGATGAGGAAATTAGAAAGGCCATTAAGGAATATAAAGAAGCGAAGCCCGAGGTAAAACGCGTCGTCTTATAATGGACTATAAGGACTTAGACAATTTATTAGGTTTAAGTAACCTGAATGATTTTACTAATCAGCTAACAGTAAACGGATGCCAGTCAGTTGTTGTTTTGCAACAAACCGGCACCCGTTTTAATTTAGATGAGGATCCTTGGAAGTATTGGGGTCTAAACTTTGACTGGAAAAATCCCTTTGGAATTACCGACAAACTGAATACTTTGGTAAAAAACATTCAGGATATTTGGAGAAAAGTTTGTGATACTTTTACCAATGTTTGGAACCTAGTTGGTGGTAAAGCGGCTTGGTGGTGGCATCACTTATTCGATACTTTGAATGGTTTAATGTATGATGTCAGTTACGAATTTAAAAAATTTATCTGGAATCCGGCCACTTATATTTGGAATGCCATTAAGGGAGGAATCAAAACTCTGATTGATGGAATTAAAATGGTGGGTATTGATATTTGGGACTTTGTTTTAAAAGTGCGAAACGCCATCTCAGATGTTGTTAGTTCTTTTGTAAGTGCGGCTCAAAATGTCATAGTTAATTGGATTACCAACAAAGTAAACGTAATTTATAACTGGCTGATAAGCGTTAGAGATTGGATAGTTGACCACCTTAAAACATTTTTATTAACCCTCAAATTTCTCCCGGGAGAAATGGTTATTACAGTTACGAAATTATCTAGTGAAGCCCTCAGCCAGATTTCGGCTTCTACCAGTGCCATTTTAAAAACAATCGACTTTGGTTTAGGCGGATTGGCCACATCTTTTTATAATGCCTTAACCGGTCTTATTGATAAGGCGTGGGATTGGTTTTTGTCACTTGTGTCTAAGCTTAGCCTTTATTTAAAAGATGAGTTTTTTGAACCATTGATGGATACGATGAAAAATGTCTGGGGTTGGCTGGTTAGATGGTTTAGGTCTTTGTGGGATAAAGTGAAAGATACTCTTTATAAACTGGCCCCGACCGCCCCAGAAAAAGGTGAGGAACTGATTGAATCAGCTATGGGATTATTAGGTTTAGGAATATCTGGTTTCGGGGCCTTGACCGGGGTATCGATGTTAGTCAGCTGGCTTTCAAAACACCACTTAGGACATTTGTCGGCTCTCTTATATGACGCTTCTTCTTATAAGTATATCTCAGCAGCCGTAATGGGAGGATTAGTTTTTGCCGCTTATACTCAACCATTAAAGTATTTCTATAATGCGAAATTCAGGCCCTACCTACCTGCTTGGAAGGACGCCTGCCTAATGTATGATAGAAGTATAATTACTGACGATGAATTTAAGTTCTTTATGAAGTATAACGGGATCCCTGATAAATGGTTTGACTACTATTATAAAGTTTACGACAAACCTGTTTCGCCAAGACAATTAGCCCCGGCCTCCGCTTGGGAAACAATGGACCTAAGCGATTTCATCTACGAGATAACTTTTTATGGATTATGGCCCGAGAGGGCTGAATCAACCGCGCGCTTCCTATGGTGGGGGGGAAAAGAACCCTGGACTACGAGGCTTCTAACAGCAATGATGTATGGTTTAAGGCGAGGTTTCTTTGGTGCCGAAAAAATCGTTAAACAGTTTAGGGACTTACTGGAAGAACCCAGAACGATTGAGATAGTTGATAAGGCTACCGGCCGCCGGGTTACAAAGAGCAGTCACGGTTTTCCTAGTAATTTGGAACTAATAACTCTAATTGGTGAATGGGAAAGAACAAGATTAAAGGCGGATGCTATGGTTGATGCAATCAAAGTTCAATACAAGGAAGATCTAATAACCGAGGAGGAAGCCAGAAAGGAGATGGCCAAGTATATTGTAATTCCGGAAGTAATTGATTCTGAGCTTGCTCCTATTAAATATAGAAAGGCCAAGCAACCCGAGCCGGAAAAAGGAAAACCTCTAAGAGATGAGCTAAAGACAATTATAAGAATGTGCTATAAAGAAGGTTTGATTACCCATAAGTATCTTGAAGAACAATTAGACAATGCCAATGTTTTAGTCGATGAAAAAACTCTAATTCTTTTAAGAGCGGAATGGGAAGCTTTTTATGATGATATGATGGATTGGCGGAAAATTTACGAAAAATCTCTGGCCGATGGCTTAATTACCGAGGCTGAGTTCCGCCGAGATTTAATTGATATGGGCTTTAGGGCCTCAAAGGTCGAGTTAATGATTAAATATGATCGGGCCAAGAAAAAGGGTCGGATCGAATAAAAATAAAACCTATGGAATGGACACCACAGAATATAATCTGTCTAGTGCTTATTGCCGGATGCTTCATATTAAAAGGTATGGGTTATGATACTGTAATTGATAGTATCTTGTTAGCCGCGGCATCCTTCTACTTCGGGTTGAACTTACCAAAGCCCGAAGAGAAACCGACTCAATGAAGAACACCAAGAAGTTAGAGCTACAATTAAAAATACTCTCTTTAAAAGCCGCCATTTTAGGATTGATGATTCGGTTGTTTGGGCTGCGGAAAAAGAAGAAGGTTCTTAGTAGAGATGAGATCGGGAATATAATTATGGATATAGCTATTAAGGAGGGAGTATCTCCGATGTTAGCGTATAAAGTTGCTAAGTGTGAAAGTAATCTTAACCCGAACGCTAAAAACTGGTGCGGTAAATACGGCTGGGACCGGGGCTTGTATCAATGGAACGAATACTGGCACCCGGAAGTTTCTGATACTTGTGCTTACGATGTTAAATGTTCTACGCGTGCTTTTTGTAAGGCGGTTAAAGCCGGGCATCTCTCTTGGTGGAATCCTTCAAAGAAATGCTGGAAATCTGCGTTAGCATAAAAAACAGCCTAAAGAAGTTTACCCCTTGACAAGGTTTTTAAATCGCCTATAATAGAATTGTAAGTGAATATTAAAGGTCGACAAATAAACAATAGTTCCAGTCAGACGCTGCGCCCGACCAAATCTGACTGGAACGGCGCAGTTTTAATTAAATCTATGAAAGAACAAATTGAAAAAAGGGATGTCAAACTCTCTATGGGCCAAGGTTTCAGATTTGGCTTTGGCTTTGGAGCTGGCATCTTTGTCTGGAGCTTATTTATAGCTCTTATAATGATGCTCTTATTTAGAGCCGTCTAATATGACCAAGGAAGAAGCAGAAAAAAATAAAGCCAACCTCGAGGAAGCCGACCTCGAGAAAGCCGACCTCAGGGGAGCCAACCTCGAGGAAGCCGACCTCTGGGAAGCCGACCTCGAGAAAGCCGACCTCAGGGGAGCCAACCTCGAGGAAGCCGACCTCGAGAAAGCCGACCTCGAGGGAGCCAACCTCAGGGGAGCCAACCTCGAGAAAGCCGACCTCGAGGGAGCCAACCTCGAGGGAGCCAACATCTGGGAAGACGACGTCAAGGAAGCCGACCTCAGAGGAGCCAACCTTATGGAAGCCGACTTAACATGAGCCA
>Ga0180298_1000292_pt1 | contig 11870 bp, 10 predicted proteins | sample GuaBasSediGuay13_FD_121800 | JGI IMG/M metagenome (GOLD analysis project Ga0180298, IMG submission 121800) | Subseafloor sediment microbial communities from Guaymas Basin, Gulf of California, Mexico - Guay13, Core 4488-10 , 4-6 cm | ecosystem: Environmental > Aquatic > Marine > Hydrothermal...
GGAGTAGCGAATCCAATAAGAGAAGTAGGGGAAATTGTTAACAAATACAGTGATGCATTCTACATTGTTGACACAGTTTGCTCCCTCGGTGGAATGGAAGTTCGAGTTGACGATTGGAACATAGACATTTGCGCGTCTGGATCACAAAAATGCATAGGCGTTCCTCCTGGTTTAGCTTTACTTTCCGTAAGCGATAAAGTTCTAAATTTTCTGGAAAAAAGGGAGAAACCCTTGAACTTCTGGTATGGCAACTTCAGAAATTGGTTACCCGTTATGAAGGACCCAGCGCGATACTTTGCTACTCCACCCGTTAACATGATTTACGCTCTCTCTGAAGCGTTGAAAATAATTCTTGATGAGGGATTGGAAAAAAGATTTAGGAGACATCACATTATCGCCGAAGCCTTTAGGGCTGCGATGGACGCACTGAATCTTAAACTCATACCAGACAGAGAATTTGCAGCAGATACTGTTACAGCCGTTTACTACCCGGAGAAAGTTGAAGACAGCGCCTTCCGAAGCGAAATGAAACGACGCGGAATTGTGGTTGCTTCAACTCTCGGCCCTTTAAAGGGAAAAGGTTTTAGGGTTGGTCATATGGGAAACGTGAACCAGAATGACATAACATCTACAATAGGAGCCATAGAAGCAACGCTGAGAAGCATGGGATACCACTTTAAGAATGGAGCAGGATTAATAGCAGCCCAAGAGAAAATCCTTTCACACTCAAGTCGCTAACGCAAGATTAAGTTAGTGTTTAAAGCGAAAAGTTAATGAATGAAGACTTCACGTGTATTGTGGGGTTTGCCGGCCAAAGGGCACGGGATCCACCCGATCCCATTCCGAAAGTAGGAGGCATCTGCAAGTGGAGGAAATGTATAAGGAATTGCTGAGTTGGCCTTTAAAGGAACAGGCTAGATATCTTAGAGGCTTTTTTGATGGGGAGGGTGGCCCTCGCTTCTACCGTTATAAACAGAGAAAAGGCCATCACGTGCCAAACGAACCACATGTCAGGGCTGTAGATGCAGCCAATTCGGATAAACGTTTGTTAAACACTGTCCAGCGAATGTTGAAAAACCTAGGGATTAAATCACGGATATATCTGGATGTAAAAAAGGGTGAAAGGAAAGCAACAGTTGATAGTTGGAGATTAAAAATACTCGATAAGGAAAGTATAGTTAAATTTACCAAAACTATTGGCTTTACTGACCCTAAAAAGACCTCTATCCTCCAGCAGATAATCGCCTCCTACCGGGAACTCGGAAGTTAAACCGTGCTCCGTTCCCGGCTGTAGTGTGGTCTTCGGCCACGCGAACCCGGGAAAGCTGGCAACCCCACCTTAGATTTACTGCAAATTTGGAGGAGAATTACCTAAAACTTATAACTGAGCGTTTACAGTTTTTCGAAAAGGTGAGTAAGTGAAGGAATTAACCGCAATGCTTCTGCAAAATCAGCTAGCGCAATTTCCAGGTGGAGGAGACACCATCTCATGGATTCTAAACTTACTCTTCTACGTAATTTTCATAGTCTTTATTTTCTACGGACAGAGAATCCAGCTATATGTCATGCTTAGAGAGGTTGAAGGCTCCCTTTACAAGCTGAAATATATAAAGGATGAAGGACGGAGAATAGCCATTGAAACAATAAAAGAGATTGGAAAACCGCAGACGGACCCAGCTGCCAGGGTTGACCGATTCCTCGAATACTTCACGATACAGCCCCAGAGCCTTGACCCTGCAGGCGTAGTTTGGAAGCTTGAGCATATTCTTGACGTTAGGGACACTCGTTTCAAAGACGAGGTTAAACTGATGGCTCCGGCGGCGGATGAAGTTCACATGAACAATCTGGAAAACACTCTTGAGGCGGCTATGGCTCTCAACTACATTTACAAAGTTATAAGGCACTACTATCTGCTCGGAAAGAAAACATTAAGTCTCTACGTCATAATGCAAATACAGATGATACTGCCCCTCGTCATGCGGGAAGCGGAAGCCTACGCCAGCGCGTTAAAAGCCTTCGCATACGGGCAGCCTATAGGCGACGGAGTAGGCGCATTGGTGGCCGCAAAGCTCATGCATGGATATCCAACGAGGAAAATAGCCAAAGATTGTGTAGTTGCCACTGTGCCGATAGAAGGAAGGACAGCATACATCATTAAGGCTGAAGGACCTGGAGGAAACGTTGGAAAACCAGGAGACGCTGTAAAAACCGTTATTGAAGAGAACGAGGGAAAAATTGCCACAATAATAATGGTTGACGCTGCATTGAAGCTTGAAGGTGAAAGGGTTGGCGAGGTTGCTGAAGGAGTGGGAGCCGCCATCGGCGGACCTGGAGTCGACCAGTTCAAAATTGAGGAGTCCATACTTAAATATCGAATTCCAATAAACGCTGTGATAATCAAAGAGGACATAGGCGACGCGGTTTCACCGATGCGTAAGGAAATCGTTGATTCAGTTGACCAAGCGATAGAGAGGATAAAACATGTTATATTAGAAAAGACAAAGGAAGGTGACAAGGTTATTATTGCGGGTGCTGGAAACACCATTGGCATTGGACAGTAGGGGGAAGATAAAATGAGTAAAGCTGCATCATCTCAAGCGACAAAAATTTCATCCCTTGTTCTAGTGGTGATATTCATAACGTTAGCCCTGTCGTTGGCAGCTCTTTATCTGGCTGTAAACGCGTATTTCATGGGGGATGAAATGGTTTCAGGGTATCTTCTGTTAATAGGTGCTCTGGGAGTAGCTCTATCAACTTACATGCTTTTCCAAACGAGAAGGAGAATACTGCGTTTAAGAATTAAGATACCGCCCGTGACAACGCTTATTGAATGCAGAAAATGTGGTTTCAAAAGCATACGAGAATTCCAACGGGGCGACTATGTTTTCAAAGAGGTTGAACCGTGTCAAAAATGCAACGAGAAAATGATAATCACGGCTATATACCGCGAGGTAAAGGAGAAAGAAAAGAAAAGCTTGTTTTAGCTAGGTTAAAACCACACATCCATCCTCAACAATCAAAACTGTATGCTCAGCTTGAGCCACCGGTTTTCCGCTTGCCTCAATGAAGATGGGATAACCCATAAGAGCTTTCGAGGATAAGAGTTCCCGGAAGGCTTCTTGATGATGTTTTCTCGGAACAACACCTTGAAGCCAACGCTCAGCGAAGGGTAAAGTTCTGAAGTTTTTTTCGATATATTCCAAAAGCTTTTTTGCGTAGGGATTTTTCAAATGTTTTGGTTTGAGAAAACGGAAAATTGTGACAATTTCACCGTCTCTAACCTTCCCCACAGCGTTCTTAACGGTTACGAAAGGTTCAATGGCGTACACATTGCCAAGCTTAATCTTTGAAAAGGATATGTGAGAAACGTTCGGCAGGGAGACACCGGCGTGAACAAGGTATCTTCCAACCTGATGACCCGTTAAGTTTGAAATAGGCTTAAACCCTCGGGATTTTATGGTCTTCTCAATTATTGAACCGAGCTTTGATATGAACATCCCCGGATGGATAACCTCTGTGGCTGTTTTCAGAGCTTGCCTAGCCGTTTCCACCATCGCTTCGTATTCAGGGTTAAAGTTCACCGTGACCGCGCTGTCTGTTACGTAACCATCAACGTGGACACCTAAATCAACTTTAACTATGGATTTCTCCGGAATTATCTTATCATCGTTCGGTGGGGATGTGTAATGCGCAGCTATCTCATTTATGGAAACGTTGCATGGAAACGCTGGTTTTCCACCCTTTTCCCGTATCAGATTCTCAGCTTTTTCACAGACTTCGATTATAGGCATACCTTCTCGAACAAAACATTTCATTTCTTCTCTTGTTTCACGGAGAATTCTGCCAGACAGCTTAAACTTTTCAACAGCTTCTTCGTCAAAACCGCTCATAAAACTTCACTACTTAATTTTATTAAGCTAAACGTTCCTTGTTTAAAAACTTAACATCAAACAAGAGGTTTTGAATGTGAAAATAACAAGGCATGAACAATGCTAAAACATTGTGGTCTTCAGACTTCAGCTGTGAAAACTTTCGGTTTAAGAGTTGCGAAATCATTCCCGCCTAGATGAAAAATCATCCTCGCCCTCTCCAAATCATACTTTTCTGTGAACGCTTCCTTATTCGCGTAAGCTTCAACTATTTCACCGACAAATATTGTGTGGTCTCCAACTGTGAATTGCTTGTGAAGTTTGCACTCCAGATGGGCTACACATTCCCTTATCACTGGCGGTTTCACTTTTTTAGCTGGCAGAGGCGTCAACTCTGTTTCTTTGAACTTATCATGGTCTATACCGCTCACTCTGCCGCAGAACAGTGTTTCCTTCAAAATGTCAATTGTTGGAATGTTAATTACAAACTCTCCTGTTTCTTCAATAAGAGAGTGAGAGTATCTTTTAGGCGCTATGCTCACAGCAACTAAGGGTGGATTAGCGGATACAGGCATCACCCAAGCTAAAGTTATGATGTTAGGTTTTCCGTTCTTGCTGATGCATGAAACAAGAACCGTGTGCATGGGATGAAGAAGCCTATAAGCCATAGAGAGGCTAACCCTATTCTTTTCAGACATTAAAGACACCTTTTAACGTTTAATATGGAAATTTTCCACAACGTCTCTCGCGCGTTCTCTTTTTCTCTGATGTTCAGCCAAGAACTTATTAACTCTTTCTGTCAGTTCACTCTTGCATTCACCGCATAATATTTCTCCAGCTCTACACTTTCTTTCCCTTTCAGCGAGTTTCCTGTCATCTTCCTCAAATAGATAGGCAAAGTACTGGAAAATTGTGCAAACGTTCGGGTCTCCTCCAAGCTTTTTCTGCTCCTTAACCGTTGCCCTTCCACCAGTGAAAGCGTTCCATATCTTGCGTTTCACAACCTCAGGCGGCTCCTTTGTGAATATTGAAGTTTCCGGTTCTGAAGCGCTCATCTTTCCACCCTTTCCGAGTCCCGGTAGGAATCGACAGTGAATCTGGGCTGGCTTGTAATACCCTAGTTTCGGAGCTATGTCTCGGGTTATTCTCCAGTACGGATCTTGATCTATGGCTGCTGGAATCAAAGCTGGCACGTTTTCCCCTGTCAGTTTGGCGTGTATGAAGCATGGCACCGCTTGGATCGCCGGCCAGAATATCCACCCGATGTTCGTGCTTTCCTGAAAACCGAATGTGGCGCGGGCTGTTGAGTATGTTATGCGTTTTGCAACTTCTAAGGCGATGTCATAAAGCAAGTCTATATCCTTCACGTCGAATATTATGAAGGTGTTTTCAGGTTTGAAGCCTAAGGCTATCAGGTCTAAAGCGTTCTCGTAAGCGTAGTTTTTCGTCTCCTCCAGTTTTAGCTCATCTTCAACCACGAATTTTTCGTCGTCGGTCATCTGGAAATAAAGTCTAGTTTTGAATTTCTCTTGCAAATGCTTCGTGAAAATCCAAGGTACAAGATGACCGATGTGAACCGGACCGGAGGGGCCTCTACCCGTGTACAAAACAAATTTTGTTCCTTTCTCGTATAAGTCTAAGACCACATCGAGGTCGCGGTGTGAGAAGAAAAGTTTCCTCCTTAATTGAAGGTGCAGTTCACCTGTGTGTTTCGCTATTCTCTTTAAAAGTTCCTCTGTTATTGGTTGAGTGCCGAATTCACGTATCAAACGTTCATAGTCAACCTTACCTTTAACTTCCCATGGAGTTACAACCATCTCGTTTTTCTTTTCATCAGCCAAGTGTGATGCCGCCTAGAGCTTAGCTCTTTATAAGATTCCTAAAAAATGTATTAAATTTTGTGCAGAATTGTCTTTTCATCACGTTCTAAGAATAACCTATAAATAGTTTTTCAACGTTTCTGATTTAGCGGTGAAAGTGATGCCTCGCCAATTTATATACTGAAGCCCACGGATTCTCAACGGAGACAAGTTTTAAACAAGTACATTTTTATTGCAAACGAATTAACAGCATTACAAAACCTTACAGGTTCTGAAGAGGAAGGAGAAGAAGACCATGATTAAACTAAGGGAAAACGAGTACAAAACCTTGCTGATTATAAAAAGGTTAGGTGGAAAAGCCTCAGCAGAACAGATAACGAGTGAAAGCGGCTTGCCAGACGCCACGGTGATGCGGGCAGCCTTAGCCTTACAAGAGAAAAACCTTGTGAGAATTCTGGAAGAGAAGAGGACAATTGTGGAGCTTAATGATGAAGGAAAGTTTCACGCAAGGAGAGGGTTGCCTGAAAGACGTTTGATAAATGCTCTGATAAGTCTTGGTGGAAGAGCACCTCTTGAGAAGGCGGTGAAAAAAGCAAAGCTGGAGAAACAGTTTATACCTATAGCCCTAGGATGGCTGAAAAGAAAAAACTGGGCGGTCTTAGACGTAAAAACAAACACGCTGCAATTATCGGGAAAACCGAAAAAGGAAGAGGCTGACGAAGAATTACTGAAGCTCTTGAACGAGAAAAAAAGAGTGGTTGAAGATTTACCCCTTGAATTGCAGTCGGCAGTCAAGATTCTGAAGAGAAGGAAACTTTTGAAAATAGAGGAAAAAACAAAAAGAATAATAGAAATCACCGACACTGGCTGGAAAACAATAAAAAAGGGAATAAGAGCAACCGCCGAGGTGACACAGCTCACACCGGAGCTTATAATAACCGGGAAATGGCGAAAAGTTAAGTTCACAAGGTTCGATGTGACAGCTCCGGGTCCTGTGGTTTACCCTGCGAAGATTCACCCTGTCCAACAGATAATCCAGAGGGTGAAGGAGATTTTCACTGAGATGGGGTTCACGGAAATTCGAGGTCCAATAGTTGAGACAGCCTTCTGGAACTTTGACGCCTTATTTCAGCCGCAAGACCACCCTGCAAGAGAGATGCATGACACCTTCTATCTCGCTTATCCGAAAACTGGGAGACTTCCCAAAAAATCCATAGTGAATAGGGTTGCTAAGACACATGAGGACGGTTGGAAAACCGGTTCAACGGGTTGGCGATACCATTGGAACCCGGAAGAAGCTAAAAAACTCATTCTTAGAACGCACACAACAGCAACAACCATTCGTTACTTGGCTGATCATGAAAAACCGCCGATAAAAGTGTTTTCCGTTGACCGTGTTTATCGCAACGAGAAGATGGACTACAAGAGCCTAGCGGAATTTCATCAAATAGAGGGCATAATAATGGATAAAAACGTGACATTACGTGATTTGATAGGAACCTTAAAAGAGTTTTACTTGAAGCTTGGATTGAAAAGGGTGCGGTTCTGGCCAAGCTACTTCCCATACACGGAACCGTCAGCACAGTCAACGTTTCACGTTCCGAAGCTTAAGAAATGGTTTGAACTCTGCGGGATGGGGGTTTTCCGTCCTGAGGTTACAGCTCCGCTTGGTGTAAAATACCCTGTTTTGGCTTGGGGTGGTGGTTTAGAGCGTTTGATAATGTTGAAGCTCAGCGTGGATGACATTCGGTTGTTGTATAAGAACGATTTAGACTGGATTAGGAGGACAGCGGTGTGCCAGTAATAACCTTATACAGAGATAGATTCTCAAGATTTGTCGGACGTTCGTTAACTGTTGATGACATGGCTAGGTGGCTTCCGTGGATAGGTGTTGACATAGAAGAGATAGGCATGGATTATGTGAAGGTAGAGTTCAACCCGAACCGTGTGGACTTCTCAAGCTACGCTGGTGTGGCGAGAGCCTTCCAAGGATTTATGGGATGGAAAAAAGGCTTACCCAAATACAAAGTGCATGAGGGCAACCTTGTCTTAAAAGTGGACAAGTCTGTTCAGAATGTTCGTCCATACATGCTCAGCGCAGTCGTTAAAAACATAAAATTGGATGACGATGCAGTTCGAGAAATCATGGAGATGCAGGAAGACTTGCACTGGGGCATAGGTAGAGACCGTCGAAAAGCATCCATAGGAGTCCACAACCTAGACGCTGTTAAGCCACCGTTCAAGTATTTAGCTGCGGACCCGGATGAGGTGAAGTTTGTTCCCTTGGGTAAAATGGAGGAGATGACGCTTCGAGAGATTCTTCAAAGGCATGAGAAGGGCGTAGCCTATAAGCATCTGGTGGACTGGGCGCCTAAATACCCGTTGTTCATAGACCGTGAAGGGAACGTTCTTTCGATGCCGCCTATAATAAACGGTGAGCTAACAAGGGTTGACTCTACAACAAGAAATCTTCTGTTGGACGTGACGGGACCAGACCTCAAGGCTGTTGAGCAGTCTTTGAAGGTTCTCGTCACAGCCTTGGCGGATATGGGTGGAAGGATAGAATCTATTAAAGTGGAGTATCCGGAAAAAACCGTTGTCTCTCCAGATTTAACTCCGCAGAAGATGAAACTGCACCCCTCATATGCCAACGGGTTGTTAGGACTCAAGCTTTCCGTAAACAAGATTGTTGAGTGTTTGCGGAAGTGTCGGTTAGGTGCGGATAAGGCTGAGGATGGAACGATTGATGTTGAAATTCCAGCCTACCGAACAGACATTTTACATGAGGTTGACTTGGTTGAAGAAGTAGCCATCGGATACGGTTACCATAGACTTAAACCAACCAAGCCTAAAGCCGTAACCACGGGAAGCCTTCACGAAACAACGAGATTCGCTAACGCTGTTAGAGAAGTTATGATAGGTTTGGGCTTCACAGAGGTTATGAATTTCATATTAACAAACGAGGAAATAGAGTATAAAAAGATGAGAAGGAAACCGGATAGAGCGGTTAAAATTGCGAATCCGGCTTCTTCAGAGTACAGCATAGCCAGGACAAGCCTCCTACCATCGTTGATGAAGAACTTGATGGACAACAAACATGAAAGTTTTCCCCAGAAAATCTTCGAGGTTTCAGACGTGGTGAAGATTAACGAAAAAAGTGAATGTCGCACCGAAAGACACTTGCATTTGGCATGCGTCTCATCTCACTCAACTGCGAATTTCACAGAGATAAAATCCGTAATAGAAGCCTTACTCGCAAATCTAGGCTTATCCAATTGGAAGATTAAGCCAACAAAAAATCCGAGTTTCATAGATGGAAGAACCGCGGTCATACAAGTGCGGAAAAAGAACATTGGAGTTCTAGGGGAAATACACCCAGAAGTCCTAAACAATTTTGAACTGGAAAATCCAGTCTGCGGATTTGAAATAAACCTTGAAATGCTACTGCCTAAAACTGGGAAAGCTTAATTTCTAACAAAGCAAATGTTTAAGACAGCGATGAAATGAGCAGAATCCCACCGGAACTCTCCTTCACAGGGGGAGAACCATGCCGACGGACCCAACAGAAAAGGACAAGCCTTTAGGTTTGTCTTGGATGAAGGCGGGTTTACCCAAGCATGGAACACGGTGGGCGCGGGCGATACAATCCCACGCCGGAGAGAGCTTGACCTAGGGGAACGCACGTTCCACGATGAAGTTAAGTGATAGGTATCGTGGGAGACAAACGCCCGCGAAACAACTTTTAAGTTTCACTTCTGCGTAGAACGTTAAACAGCAAAATCTTCGGTAGGTTAAAAGCTTGGACTTGGAAACAAAAATTGAGCTTATCTGCAAGCCTCCCACAGAGGAAGTTATAACCCCAGATGATTTGCGAAATCTCCTAGAGACCGAGGAGCATCCCATAGCTTACAACGGTTGGGAACCATCAGGCTTGGTGCATCTAGGAACAGGCGTCATCTGCGCTTACAAAATGAAAGATTTTATAGAAGCTGGAATTCACTTTAAGGCTTACCTTTCCACATGGCACGCTTGGCTGAACAACAAGCTGGGCGGAGACTTAAGACTGATTAGGAAGGCAGCAGACCTTTTCAGACATTCGTGGATAGCCCTAGGTGTCCCAGAGGACAAGGTTGAGTTCATCTACTCAGACAAGTTATACGACGATTTAAGCTACTGGGAAAAAACCGTGAAAATAGCAAAAAACTTGACGATAGCGAGGACAAGGCGAACCCTTGAAATAGCCGGAAGAAAAGAAACGGAAGCCCACTACGTTTCAGACTTTCTGTACACACCGATGCAGGTGGCGGACATATTCCACATGAAAGTTAAAATTTGCCAGTTAGGCATGGATCAGAGAAAAGCAAATGTTGTAGCAAGGGAACTAGGCGAAAAACTGGGGTTCTGGAAACCCGTGTGCGTTCATCACCATATATTGCAAGGCTTAGAAAAACCAGCGATATGGCCTATTCCGGAGGGAAAGGAGAAAGAGGCTTTAGCTTCTGCTAAGATGTCTAAAAGTAAACCTGAAACATGCGTTTTCATATACGATTCACCCGAAGAGATTAAAAATAAAATAATGCGCGCCTTCTGTCCCGAGAAAACCGTGCAGTACAACCCTATCCTAGAGTTCTGCAACTACATAATCTTCAGAGAAAAGGAAACATTCACCGTTAAAAGACCAGCTAAATACGGAGGCACCGTGGAATTCCAGAGCTATCAAGAGTTAGAAACGGCATATAAGCGAGGGGACCTCCACCCTCAAGACCTCAAAAACGCTGTGGCTGAAGAACTCGCGGAAATACTTGAGCCCGTTAGAAGATATTTTGAAAAAAACAAAGAAGCAAGAGAATGCCTAAACATCGTGAAAAAAGCTCAAATAACAAGGTAAAAAAGTTGTCAACTCGTCTTAGAGAGAAAGAAGAGAAAATCTTGAAAATTTTAGAGCAGTTGGCTCAAGAAGCCGTGAAGGGAACGCCTATAATCGTTGAAGGAAAGAAAGACGTTGAAACCTTGAAACGGTTGTCTATAGAAGGAAGCATAGTACAGGCCAAAGCCGGTGGAAAATCCTTTCTGGACGCTCTTTCCGAAGCTGAAAAGTTTGAAAAAGAAGAAGTTATCCTCTTGTTGGACTTTGACAGACGCGGAAGAGAATTGATGAAACGGTTGAAACAAAGCTTAGAAAAGGCTAAGATAAAACCTAACATCACTTTCTGGAGAGAACTCAGAAGCATCATCGGAAAGGAAGTTAAAGATGTTGAGGGTTTAGCATCATACATGGAAACCTTAAAGAGGAGGATTAACAATTCATAAAATAAATATGAAAGAACACTGGTACAATCTCGTGATCTGAGAGCACAGTTCTCTCATTCACGTGATTAAGCTAACCTTAACCTAATCACATTAGGAGTGGACGCTTACGGGCTCATCACAAACGTTTACCATAAAGTATGTAATACGCGCTAAATTCGAAATAGAAGGAGTAGTTGAAAAATCAGACGTTATAGGAGCTGTTTTTGGACAGACGGAAGGCTTGTTCGGACCTGAACTGGATTTAAGAGAGCTTCAGAAATCTGGAAGAATCGGAAGAATAGAAATTGAGCTTCATTCAAAACAGGATAGAACAACGGGCACTATGATAATTCCGACAAGTCTGGACAGAGTGTCCACGGCTCTGATAGCGGCAAGCATAGAGAGCATAAACAGAGTTGGACCATGCGCCTCAAAGGTAACACTGGAAAAAATAGAAGATGTAAGAGAATCGAGGAGAAAAGTGATAATCGACAGAGCCAAAGAGATTCTCCACAAATGGACAATTGAATCCATGCCATCAGTAGACGAAGTTTTCAAGGAAGTTGCGGAGACTCTGAAGACGGCGAAAGTTGAAAAGTATGGACCTGAAGAGTTGTCAGCCGGACCTGAAGTTGACAGTTCAAAGGAGATAATAATCGTTGAGGGAAGAGCCGACGTGATAAACCTCATGCGATGTGGAATGTTGAACGTCATAGCGGTTGAAGGAGCAAAGATACCTGAAACGATAAAAAGACTGTGCAAGGAGAAAGAAGCCACAGCCTTCTTAGACGGGGACAGAGGCGGAGACTTAATCCTAAAAGAACTCCTACAAGTGGCAAAGATAAAATACGTTGCGAGGGCACCCAGAGGAAAAGAGGTTGAAGAGTTAAAC